>Ga0126342_10003031_pt1 | contig 27242 bp, 26 predicted proteins | sample Cyp1metagenome_FD_92528 | JGI IMG/M metagenome (GOLD analysis project Ga0126342, IMG submission 92528) | Coral microbial communities from Lord Howe Island, Old Settlement Bay, Australia - Cyphastrea 1 metagenome | ecosystem: Host-associated > Invertebrates > Cnidaria > Coral ... | reverse complement strand
TATATATATATACCTAGACGACCAAGTGATATGTTTTTTTCTTGTCGTATATTTTTCTGTTCGAATTCCAAATAAACATAACGAATTAGGATAAAACCTTCGAGGCCAAAAAATCTTCTCGATTTTGAGGGGTCCCAATCACCCAGATGCACAGCTCATGTGCGCATTGACCTCTTTGTCCTCATCGCTGACCGGACAAGCATCTTTTCTGCTGAGTTGGAGCCTAAGTTTCTCCTTCAAGGAAGTAACTTTTGTTAAACTTCTCTCCCCAAACACGACGGTAAAAACCAAGGGTTCGTTGAATTGTGTTCATCGCAGCCGTCCATGGGTGGGTTCTGCGTGAAACACGCGCCACCTTTCCTATGTAATCCTCATCTGCCCAAGTGCAGCTCACACTGGGCGACAGGATGTACTCAACTTGTTCATTTTCTAGCTCCCACTGAAGGTCCAGCCTAAGGGAGTAGCTGGTGGAATCATTCCAAAAAGAACGAACACACCTCAACACCCCAATAAAATATCGTTCATAAGGGAAGGATAGAAAACACATATATAATCTATCGAGAAACACAATGTGTGCCATCATGTGCAGCTTTGGTCGCAACTGATAAGCCCACCACCCCTCTCTGCAGCACAGGGCTGCAAGGGTGATGTACCCATCCTCATTTGTTTTTGACATAGATTTGGTGGGACAGCCCACCAAAAAAACATTTAACTTAAACTTAGTTTGGGGGCAAAAATAGAGGATGAGAATCCTGGGAAAACCATATGCACCCACCGTGAAAATATAGGGCTAAAAAGGATGAACACCTCCCAGGTTTTTGAATATAAGTCTAGGGGCGACAAACGCCCACCCATCTTTCACCAATTCTACGACAGTTGATCTTGGAAGCCAAATGCCATTGGTGTAGATGCAATGCCAAAACCGGTTGTTGGCGAGGCAGCTCCAATGAAGAACCTCGAAGATGTCTTTGAACTCCAAATCCTTAGATGGTGATTTGGGTTTAAGATGGTAAACAATATGAATCAATTTGATGAGAATTGGTGACTTTGTTGGCAACCACCGGATAAATAGATAATAAACTTTACCCACCAAAACATCGCCCAATCATGCAGTTTGGCTTAGGCTCGACGGGTGGAACATGCCGAATTTCTTCATCCAGCCACGCCCACAGAATGGCAGCATCATGTCCTTTGCCCAAGCCACGTGGCCAAGCGCGAAGCCTGGGCAACAAGGGGTATATGTTTAGTTTCATGATGGGTGGGCTGCTAAGGCAATACCATGTTCCAATCAAACAAACTATTCAGCTTAGAAGCGACCCTTGGGGCAGTTTCAACGTCTTGTAGCTGAATTCATAGATTGAAGTGCACTTGTTGTTCGAACGGCAGAATTCCATGAACCGAGAGTAAGCATTTTGCAGCTTCACTTCCGTTGTCCCAGGGCCCCATGCCCCCATGTGCATCAAGACCACAATGGAACTAGCCAAATAGCTCTTTCCAATGCCATCTATAGCATAGGTATGAGCTGGGTCGATACGTATGCACTTAGCATCATCTTTTATATACTGCAAATCCCGCAAAGGTGACCGTTTGGATGCTTTGAACGGATTTGGGTTGACATCCCAAGGCCGAAGCTGCCGCATAGATCCTTTCAGATCCCACCATTTCTCCTATTTGGTTTGCTAAGGGTTTTGGAAAAATAACAGAAATATTGGGGCCCCTGGCTCAACATTTAAAACTTGACATCAAAATTACTGAATTGATTTCAAAGGTCTCCCAAAGGACATCGGTGACATTTGTCTTTGCAGTTGTAGCCATTGTTCAAACCGCATGATGATCTCAAAAATGGCCAATCACCTTTGATGGATATCACGACAAAGCGGAACTTCAGAACTCGTCCCTTCCAAAGTACCTGGTCGAAGTGTGGAAACGATAGGTTGGTATCAAATAAACAAAGGGGATCAAAGGGGGAAACAACCCTTACAAAACTACAGGAACACATGTAATTTAATAAAACTAAAATCAGCCAATTTAACTTTGGAACTGTCAACCCATGTTGGCTGAGGCCGTTGAGATCATTGACCCATGCCACGAGAAGATCATTCAGCGTGTCTTGGCTATATGGCGCTGGGACCACTGTGTACAGGAGTCGACTGCAAAGGGTTTGCCTTAGATTGGCAAAATGATTTTTTCACCAGCTGATTCGACGTGGATTATTTTTTGAGGTAAGTATGATCAAATTGGGAGCTAAATAAAAATATTGTTCTATATCAACTAAAAAACCCGACCATATTGGATTTCCCTTCCTGCGTAGGTAGTAAAGTCTGAAGAGACATTACCAGGACTGGTTGTTTTAGCCGGCCCCTTCCTTCATCGCCATGTATGGCAAGTGGAACTGACAGTTTCCAGTCCGACTTGGGGACGTCACGAAAGAAACCCAAGTCCGGGTTGGATTGTTGGTACTTTGTCCAAAAATCCTCTAGCTGCACCCCAAACATATCCACCTCATCAAGGCTTTTACCACCCAAGAAGAAGTGACCACCCATGTCCAAAATGCATTCGGCCCAGTCTGATAGGAACAGCACAGGGTACTTGCACTTGACTCTTTTCGGTTTCCTCCGAGACAAACGATACATAGTTGGGACCCGGGAGATTTTCACTGGTAGAACTTCCCAAACTTTCGCGCTGTAGCATGCAAGTTCTGACAAATGTGGCTGTCCAACTTAGATTTGCCGCATTTCGCCATCTTGGCCAGTAGCGGGTCGGACATACCTGGGCAAGCAGTAGTGGATGGGTTTGACTTCTGGAATTGCCAAACAACTTGGTGAGGGAAAGGAATTTCAAAGCATGTTTTTTTTTAATCGTTTGTTGACACCTAGATAAAGCGAGTCACCTTTTCGCTTGAGGCGGTTGTGGGCAACCTTTGCTAGTCGTACCACACGACAAGCTGATTCAGCCTTAGATGATACACTATGGCCATTCTGAATCAAACAAAGTTCAGAATCATGAATATAGAATCATCCGTTATCACTTAACTATAGTTATATGTTCTATTATGTTATATTTCACACCAAGAAACACCCTCCTCGAATCCCACCAGCAGCTCGTCTGCAAGGTCATCATCTTCATCCGGGATTGGCCGCCCACCTCCAGGGCAGGTGGCAGAGGCAAAGAACTTGGGAGAAGAGACATTGATAGTATTTGATAGTCAATAGTTGGGCATACCACCAAAAACTAGCCTGGGTCATCGATACGAGATGTGAAGAGCCCTTCTCGAGAAGAGCCTGCGTGGGAGTGGCGTGATAACAATTTGTTTCCTACTTTTTTTGAGCAGACCCTCCAAGTAGAATCAAGTAGATATATAGAAAATTTGGCATTATTGCATTATATTAATTTTGGACCTTACCAATCTCTCTATGGGTACTTGGAGTGTCCAAGAATCTAGCTGCAACACTGGCAAGTCAGATTGGATTCGTGAATCATGCCTCTAAAGCTCCTGGCTGGCAACGGTTTCCTCTCAATTTGTCAATGCTACTCGCACACCTAAGACATATATTTGATATCTTTATGATATCACAGTGAGTCCCACACATGGGAAGAAACCCAGTCAAAAAGCGGTTGCCGCATGCAGCCTGCACAAACTCTTCCAATAACCAAGCGAGGGCATCAGAGAGGTGGACTATTAACGTATATGTTTGGTCCAACATGGTTTAACATATAATGAAGTACTGGCTGCATATGCAACATCACCCCAACGTAATCAACTTCTTGGATCACGCTTCAAAGCTGGTTTTCTAGGAAACATTTTGGGAGGATCCACGTGCTTTGCCCTTGGAATCCTTTCTGGTCGGCTTTTTGCCAGAAGAAGCTTTCGGCTTCGGGGTCGACTTGGCACTCGCTCCCTTGACATTCCTTCGCCAGGCAGCAGGGAAGAAGAGTTCCAGAAGTGATTTCCCAAAATTTGCCACATGAGCCAGTCCGGGTCCTGGCTCGCACCACGATGTTGTTCAAGGCAACATCTGCACGAGTGCAGTTGGCGCACAGCTGCAGGATAGCCTTCGTTTGGTCTGGCCTCCAATTAATCCAAAAAAGTAGGTCTGCGAGAGATAGGGGTGTAACGATTGTGATATTTGTCTGACAATTGAGATTAAACCAGTGCCTCGCTGAGCGTGAAACAGCGACTTCGGCTTGAAATGCTTCCAGCTTCTGGTAGAGATCTTTCAACACATTGACTTGCCCAGTAAGCTGGGACGACATCCTCAATGCCATCAAAAAGACATTTTTTTGAATAAGTACTACCAATTGTGGGTCAGCTCAAGTTCAATCATTGCCCCATCAAAGAGCGGGGGCTGAGGTTCAAGCTCCTTCGCCTGAATTGTCTGGACCTTGTCCAACTTCTCCTGGTTTGCAGGAAGGGGTTTGTATTGATGAGACGTGATGGGAGTTTGTTGAAAAAAAAACTAGATAAATATGAATCAAACCACTGGGCTATTGAAAGGTGATTGAATTGTTTTCTGCTGTGGCCACTCCTGAATGGCCGAACAGTTATCAATCTTGTTGCCAAGGACTTGAAGCCAAGTAGGTAGGATTGCAATTGCACTCGCGTTCTCTTGGATGGCTGGAAACGTGAGCCTTATCATCAACAAGGGCTCATGAGTCAACAGAGAGAATTTCAATTCATGCATTCCCGTGAAAAAATGGCCAAGCAACTTAAAGGACCCTGAGCTGTTGGCAGCTTGAACCTCAGGCGTCACAGCTTCGTGGCCTCGCTGAAGGAGTTGAGCATCAGTCAGGCCGGACAGTTCGTCGTCATACATCCTTCCCTCAGGATCCTGAGATTGAGATGGCCCGTGATGGAAGTTTCAAGTGTATTTTATCTTGAGGTTGCATATTATATGTTTTATAGTAACTCCTGAATCGCATTTGAGTGTAGCATGTCGGTACACTGTTTTGCATTTACGACACGCCCCCCCCGACAAACAATGAGTCAAGCAAGAAACTTTGACAGTCAAGCGCTGGCATGACTGTCTGACTTCAAGGTCTTCCTCTTCCCAATTGAATCCTTCACTTAACACCAACTTGGCCTCTTGTTCTCCATGAATCTCGTTAGTCCTGGTCAGGCCATGCCTGGCAGCGTACTCGAACGCTGTGTCGCACATCTTCCTGAGGCGAATGGCTGTGGAATGTGCTTACTAAGGTTACTAGGGGCAGCTGGGCTGTTGCAATCTCACTGAAGTGATTGAAGACTTGAAGAAAAATAATATGTTTTAGTCTAAGGATCTTGGTCCAGTTCTCGGACTGCATAAGAAAGTGACGGGTTACCCACTTGCCATCCCTCTTCTTTCTGAATGCAGTGCTTTGCATTTTCTGAATGTGCAAATCAACTTGGGGCAGACTGTGGCCGTTGTCCACCAAGAGCTTTCGAATTTGCTTCCCTTAGGGACCACAGAAAGGGTAGAAAACTGGAGAACAGTGGGGTGTAGAACAGTCGCTGTAGACTCATAATGCTTGACTAAATTCAAACTAATCACTTCCATCCCTTGTTCCAAACAGCTTCATGATCTCCGCAGAGGCCTTCTTGGACTTCACATAGCGGCGCACCCTGCAAGAACAACCGAATCAGAAATAAACAGATCAATGGTTGATGCATGCAAATACTTTTTTCTTGCAAACCCCACAGCTTTGAACATGTTGTGTTCATGTTTCAAACCCACCCCCATCCTTCAGTCCTGTAGTAGTGAGCATCCTTGACCTCTGGGCCCTCCTTCTCGGGAGCGACAGCGCCTCCGAAGTTGGCAGGCTCCTCACCCTCATGATCGCCCTCTTCGTCATCATCAGCATAGATGTTCAGGCAGGGTTCAGCTGGCTCGTGACAAGGGGACAATGTCAAATTGGATCTTGACTGAGCATCTTGAAAGAAGGTTTTTGGAGGGGATGAATCCACAAGAGTGGCTGTCGACCCAGCCCGCAGAAAGCTTTTAGCATTGGACCTTGCCAGTCCTGGAATCGAATCATCCACCTTCTGCCCAGCAACAAAGTGTCCCTCATTGTGGGCAGTAACAGGGGCACCTAGGATGCTGAAACAAAACAAGTTGAGATGAGGATAATACGATCAGTTCATCACCTATATATGACACATCAAAGTATAGTGCGTAAAAACTTTGTAATAAGAGGAGGCACCATCAACCATAGAGGGTTCCCGGGTCAAAGCTGGCTGTGAATTACCCATGGCAAGCATCAACTTGTTGATCTTCTCTTGCTGAGCCTTAGAAAGATGAGATCATAGGAAGGGCTCTTGGGGAAGCGTTGAGATGTTCTATGAAAAGTGGACAGCTGACATGTAATCCCTTATAAGATTAAGATTGGCACTTTAATCATCTCATCCAGGTTCAAATTCCCTTGCTGTGGCTCAGTGGTGTTGTGTCCCAAAAGCTCGGTCGCTGCCATGAGGGTTTCGCAAGAAGTGTTTGGACGATCAGCCATTCAGAACTGCAACTCTCCTATTTGACCGGATCCAAATGCTGAGGTTAGACACGTCAAAACAGCTGAAATCCCAAAATGCTCCGATTTGTTCCGATTTTGTTCCGATTTTCTCCACAATGGATCTCTAAATCCGATTCCGACTAGGCAAAACACAAAAAACTGACGTTTTCCGATCCTATGCTGGCAAAAACTGGTCCGAAACTACAAGATTTCAAAAGTTGCGCCGAGTTGCGGGAAAGTTGCGTCGAGTTGCGCAAAAGTTGCGCCGAGTTGCGCTTCATTTTTTCCCGATAAATGGCATTTTTTTGGTCATGTGGCTATTCCGACATGCCGAATTGTAAATCTCTACGATTTATTTTCCGAATTTCATTCAGATTGTCCGATTTTCCGACTATCAATCCCAAATAGTCCAAAAGCACGCCCCGTGAAGGCTAAAGCCTCAGCCAGAGCTCGATTGAGCCAAGTCCTTAGATAATTGGACCATAACCCTGATGTATACCCCATTATACCCTCAAACCTATCAACATCAGATGCGTGTTGAAATATGTTAAAATAGGCTAAGCATCCCATTCTGCCTTGAATTGTTCCATCACTGGCTGCCATTCGACGGGAATCCTCCAGGGGGTGTATAATGATTGGGAAGCCGAATGGGAATTGATTTTGGCATGCACAAAGCTAGCACACCGTTTTTGGGGGTATAAATGGGATGAAATAAGTATATATAACCCATCCAATCCTGCAGTGCTTGCAGTTGTAGAGATAGTCAAAGGCATCCTTGACTTTAGCATCAGGCCAATCTTCAAATTCCATCTCTTGAAAGAGGGTAATCTCACTTGTCATCGGGTCAGGGGCCACATTCACACGAAGATCGCCATGTGCAGGTCTCTGGAACTGCTCCGTAATGACTTCGTGGATGGCTTCTCCAAGGCCAGAAGGATAAGCCCTGGGCAGGCTTGGTCAGGCATTCTGTAAAGTACAGTTGGATGGATCTTCTACAGGGTACGAAGATTGAAGGTGCGAAGAAGCACCCTTACGCATGGTATGTAAGGTGAATGAATGTGAAGATAATATATAATATAAAGTGCCATTGTCAATAGCAGCATGTTAAAAAAATAAACAAGTCAAGATTCTGTGTGCTCTTCAAAGCTTTCTTTATGCCAGTGAATCGACGTTTTCCCTGGCGATCAAAATATCGACCTGATCAACATGGCCAGTTGAAAGAATTCGACGATTGATTCATGCGACAACTAAAGACTGCTACACATGTTTTTTAAACCTCAATTTTGTTTTTCCCTGGAAAACAAAGCCAGGGTACGTGTGGTGATAAGTTTGGTACGCTTCTGGCGCTTTCTGCGGGTAAGCTTTCCTTTGTTCAGACGATTCATACTACTCAAATTACCCATCATCATCGTCGGCTTGGCGCTTTTCGAGCCATGAAGTTGCATCCAGAAGTGCTTCACCACAAACACCTAAGCTAGCTGGTATAATCTTCTAGTTGGATTCTGTATATCTTGTTGCTTCCAAAATTAAAAAAAAAACAATGTACAAGCCCAAGGTTCCCATGAAATACGGTTGCAAAGGTATTGCCATCTCCGATGCAGGTAAAGGAGCGACTGAGCTGGCTGTTCTACTAAGTAGAAACAGTTCCGACTTAGAATGAGAAGAATGCATAGAACCATCCTTAGTAAATTTGGTGTCATGGATGTTGTATACGACTTGCCCATTCTGTTTATTTTTCAAGCACGCTGTGCATCAACACTTCAAACTGCATGCTGGGCTCCGTGATACCATACAATTTCCGCGGTTAACAAAAGACCTCCATGCAAACCCATGTGGGTTTATCACTGACCTGCCCGATGTGGATCTTGCTGGCAGGCCACACGACGAGCAATCAGGCGCGAAGAGCGTGAGGGCAAAGGGCGCCTGGTTCTCGATGGTGTGAAGCGTCAACCTCAAAGGACAAAGGGAAAGCCCATGTGGACCCTAAGGGATCAGTTTAAGGGAACATTCAAACAAGGGACAGCCACCCTGAGTTCTCCAAGAAGTTCATGTGTCGTGGTGAATAGGTCAGGTCGATGCTGGAAACGTGGTACCCAAGTTCATGCCTCACAAGAAGATTTGAGAAAAGGATGCCCCAATATCCAATCAGATCAGTCAGGATTTTGCAGGTTATTATGACACTTGCCACAATTGTTTGTGGTTTTGTTGGAATCTAGGAAGCTGGCAGTTTCTTTGAAACCGCCCCTTCTCCACTAAAAACCTCCGTCACATTGTACCCAGCATCCCAAGTGAGCTTGCAGTGCCACTGGAGACACAACACCTCGATGCACATGCAATGATTGACATGGTACATATTATATAGTTCCATTTGTTTCATAGATTATATGCATATACAAATTCATTCTAAGAACCACACCAGTGCGACAAACACCTGGGAATAGGGCTCAAAGAACCAGTAGCATGATACTGTGGCACATGCCAGGTTGGGCTGACAACTTGTACAAGTGTATCCATACATATACCATAAGTGCCTGACTTTTGGCGCACGTACTTGGATCAATCTTCGCACCGTATCTTTTCTAGCCATTGGGGATCTACTAACGGAGCAGCAAAAGGCGTGCTGTGCCAAAAACAGCTATAGCAAATGAAAGTTGCTAATCCCAATCCGTGTATACCCATGTGCAGATGCGTTTGAAACATGCACAATAGAAAAAACCTTGAAAGCTGGAAGGCACATGGAGGCGGGCACCTGCTAACTGAGCCCGAACCATCCATCCCATAGCATCGATCAGCACACCTGCGTGGGATGAGCAACGGGTTTTTAAAAAGTATGCTAAAAGTATGCAACTGTTTTTTTTAAGTATGCTATACTGATGTTTTTGTTGTGAAGCGTGTTGCAAAGTTAAGCAGGGCTCCATTTTCAACACGGACACACCGAGAGCTACCCTGAAGGGTCGCCGAGGCCAGATCCTAAGGCCCCGGGTGACCAAGATCAAAGAATTGATCAGACCAGTCACGTGTTTCTTGAGTAGCGCTGTGGCTTTAAACTCTCCCGTGACCCCCAAGCCCCAACTCATCAAGCAACTTCTGACAACATTTTTTCTTTGAGGTCTAGACTCTATTCCTTTGTTGATCCTACTGGCTACCACAGAAACTTTCATGGGAAAACACCGGGTTCCATGGCCAAAAGTCTTAGCTCGACCGGCTCACTCAGCGTCTTTGTATGCCTTAATCCCCAGAGATAAGCCCGCTTGGGTGCTTCCAAAAGTTACCACAAAATCATTGTGAAATTTGCGCGCGTGAAAGTCATGAACCAAATTGTAAATCAACAAATGTTGCCAAAGTACCTTTCGCCCTGCGGCTTTGCACGCGTCATCATCTAATCCTTCATCCTTTGCCTTCTTGTAGGCCTGCCTGTATGCCAGGGACTTGCGCGCATTTTTCTGCTTCTGCTGAAGCTTCTTGTCATCTACTGTGCTGCCTTCTGCTTTGCTGCTGCCTGCTGACTGACTTTCAGCCTTTGCGCGGGTGGACTTGGTAGCGTTACCTTTCTTGGTTGGCTTGCTCTTAGCTTTGCCTACTGGGCTTGTTGATGCTTCAGCTGGGGCCGAGGTTGGTGCCAACTTACCTTTCTTCTTCTTGCCTGGGGCCTTTGACTTTGGTGCTGGACTGTCATCCTGCTCAACTGCCTCAGCCTCTGTTGTTTTCTCAACTTTCTGTGCTTTGCGACTCTTCTTTGCCATGCGTTTTCTTGGTGCCTTTGCTTCTGCGACTTCTGCGTGTGTGCTGTCATCCTTTGCATCTGAACCTGAAGCTGTTGTGTCTCCAGTGTCCTCCACCACCGGTGCTGCTTTGGGTGCTGTTGTGTTTTTGCTTCTGCGCCTCTTGCCTGTGTCATGGGCTGTCTGTTTGGCCTGGGACTTTGCTTTCGCCTTTGCCTTTGCCTTTGCTTTTGGTTTGGGTGCAGACTTAGCTTTGGGATTAGCTGCTCTAGCTTTGGGGGTTCCCTTCTTGCGTGGACGTCCCCTTTCTTTGTTTCCCTTCCCAACGGCTGCTGACTGCTCTGCAGGTGTTAGGCCACACATGGTAGCAACTGCTGCAGGTGTGTTCTCATGCTCATATGTTTCCTTTGCTTCTGCTTTAGATTTGGTATCCCCATTGCCTTTAGCATTAGGTAAGTACTCCAACGTTGCTGCATTGTGGAGCCCAGAATTGGAAGAAGTTGTCGAAGGGCCAGCTTCACGAGAATCGACCACCTTGCCGCTGGCAGGGTGTGTTGGGAAAGCTGTTTGAATAAAGCTAAACTTTGCAACACGCAAATTAATATATTCTGTATGTGTGATAGTCATTTTAAATGAAATTCCGAGAATGTGCAAACACAAAAAACATAAATTATTGAATCGGCCCTATACCTAAAGAAAAAACCCATCACCCAAACCATCCTGTATCCATCCACCATTTTGCCTTGGCAGACTTGGCACGTCGTGGAGAATCATGGAAAACAGGACTCTTGTTGACCTGCTTGGTCTCCGGGGTTGGCTGGGCCGCCAGGGCTTCATACACTGCAATCTCCACTTCATCCATGACTTGGGTCTCCAGATTGTCAGTACCTTAGGTAAGGCAGATCATAAGGGGAGTGGACCCACGGTATCATAGCATATCATGGTGTGCCATAGTTGCACCGCACATTGTTTGACCTGACTAAATTCAATCTAGAAACCAGTATTGGTGCCATTGACAGCTTTGCTCTTTTGCTGCATCAACGATTGCATGTTCTCACGTTCAACTTGCAACTGTTTCATCAACTTGAGTCGGTTGAGCTCCAACTCCGCCATGCGCAAGTCCAAGTATGCATTGGCCTCTTCAGGAGACGGATCCCTTGGAGGTGGCGTTCCCTCAGACTCGGACCCAGGCGGGGAGATTCTGCCTGGGCAAACCTCTTTCGAAAAGGTTTCGGCACAGTCACTCAAGCAATGACAGTTTCCACACCTGTATGCCTTCTTCAAAAGATGATGGGTCTTGTTTTTGGTGGCGGGACATTGCGAATCTTTGAGACAATTCTCATAGATGTGGCTTCGGAAGCAAAACTTGCAGATGTAACCACACTTCATGACATCGTGCGGCGGTGACGTCTTGGCTTCTGACATGTCTGGAGACTTGAATCCACCTCACAAATTCACAAGCTAAGCCCGTCATTTACAACGTTACAATGTTGAATTTCCATTCGAGAATGGGCTGGTTTCCCAAGATATACACTGTAAAGTTGCAGCCTGGGCACTCCGGGCTGGCGGCGTGACCACAGTAGGCATGGATCCATTGGAATCACTTCGGGCCATCGTATCACCTAGGATTGAGAAAGAAGGGGTTTAATTTAAACCGGCTTTATTTTCACCCAATATTTTGATAGAAGATGGTCCTACTAGCATACCCCCATGATATTTGCATTCGAGGTACCTTTCAAAACCAAATCAGAATCCCCAACTCGGTCAGCTCCGTCACGAACTGGCACCACCTAGCCACCGGGTTGGCCAGAAACTTTGGGTACACCCCCGCTAAGACTTGTAAAGCCTGATGATTAATATCTGATAATCATATATAATCATGTTCATTGGTCGAGTCATGTCGAACCAACATTGAACAAATGATTCAAGCCTCCGGATCGTCTTCGAAGGCTTCCTCTTCCTCGCCCTCCTTGAAGTCATCGTCCGTGTTGTAGTCCTCTGCAGGTCCTGGCGGGCAAATGGGGCGACCATGGGAGATTTATTTCTTAATTATTCAGATCGATGGATGGCTGGGGCTAGAAATTAAAATCTAAAATATATGAAATAATAAACATGTATCAAGGGTATGTAAGGGTCCTTCCACGGCAGATCCCATCGCCGCCATTGGTAGTGAAATGCCAATTCGCTCGAAAAGCTTTTTGAACTCCTGACTGCGGGGAACATGGGGCCGTTTTGCTGCACCAGCAAGTATGGTGATCAAGTTCCGGAGAAGCCACGCTTCCGTGTTGATCTCTGAACCTGAGTCAACGCAATGGGAGGTATAATTATATTAAAACTTTTGGGTTGCATGATTGCCGGTACAAAGTTCAGCGTTTCTTTTTGCTTGTAAGATACTCTTGGGCAAGGGTTTCCCACGAGGCCTGCAGTAAAAAAGGAATCTCCCCACCACATCTCGTAGCATTGCCAAAGATGGCCGCATACCTGAGGGCTTAATAGGTTTCATCAAGGGTTTGGGAACTTGACAGATTTTGATAGCGCCATAGAATTTCCAACATGCTTAAAAGCCAAGATGCCCAGTTCAGATACTAAAGGGCCCAGCAATTCATAGTTCTCGGACACTGTGTCTCGAGAAAGTTTGCTGTTGGCAAGGACAATTTGACCCTTTGTGGCCCTTTCAACAACAGCCTCAAGCTTCAACCATTCCTGGATGATTGGGCACTTGTCTGGTGAATCGGGGCCTGTCCCATCACTGCTCCCAGCCACCACCACCATGGCGACAAAAGGGTCACCTTTACTTAGCAGCTGAGTGAGGCTAAGATTGAGCCAGACCCTACCATCAGAATTATGGATTAAAAAAACAAATCGCTTCCCTCACAAGTCCGACGGGGAATCCCACCCAAGTTGGCGGCTGGCAGGCCTTGGCAGCAGCTTAGCACCAAGAACAAGTACCTGATGGAAAAGAATGCCTGCGCACACAACGCATTCACCTGGAACACCACACTCGGGGCGCACTGGAAGGCAAAGGGGCCCATAGAGATATCCCAAAAAAGTAGCTTGACCCCCAACAGCTACTGGATGGGCGACAGATGATCCATGTTGATTTGGAAGTGCTTGTGATTTCTTGTCGAATTGCCAAATCTCTACGAGGGCTCAATTTCTTGACGATTTTGGGATATATCAACGAATTTTGGATTTCCATGACGAAACCCCAAGGTATGGAAATAAACATAACGAATGGTTCTTCAGGTATATATATATATATCCATGACAGGACCCCATTTAATACTGTTTCGCCTAAGTTGTCGTCCAGGCCCCTTCCAACTTCAGCCGAGTAGCTCCGCATCGCACTTCGTCTCCCTCAGCGACCTGACGCCGAACTCGGGATGAACTCCCTGTGGAAGTGGAGATGAAGATGGCGTTGTTTTTGATGGGAACAGCTATGGAAAATTACCAATGGAAAGTTACCAATTGGTAAACTAACATAGCTATGTAATTGGTAAACAATTGAAGAATTACCAGAGGGTATATCATAATTGGAGGAACAAAAACATAACTTGTGGAAGTGAATATAAATGGAATAGTTATCATATTTCACTTGTATGAAATGTTGGGAAAATCATTCATCTCTTAAATTATCATATGGTTAAGATATGTTATGAGTCAAAAAAAAATGTCTTGCTGGCTAATGGATGGTTCCCCAAAATATGGAAATACCCTCTGGTAAACATACAAAAAGCTATTGAAAATGGCCATAGAAATAGTGGATTTACCTATTAAAAATGATGATTTTCCATAGTTACGTTAGTTTACCATTTGAAATTGGCTTTGAGCCATCCCCATATGTGCCGAAATACCATGGAAATGTTGGGCCACAAAAGGGGATGATTCCCCGAATCCAAGTCCCATGATTCCAGTGAAAACACGAGGTCACTAGAATTTACCGAATAAAACAGGTTTATTTTCAGCTAACCTGAACCGTTGTCACGAGTTGGGGGCTGGAAGACTATGTTCCTCTGACATGGGTGATTCTCAGGGTCTATGTTGGTGGGGATGGTATGTCTAGCTAATTCCGGTCTGACCTGTTGAGGAACCTGAGAGTTTGGAATACATTCAAATTCGTTGTGGCGGAAACAAAAAATGCGAATTCACTGATGTTGATTTCTAGGGGTCTTTTTGCAGTGCTTGGGGTTTACAGTTTGCGCACCCTGAACCCCGGCCCCCACCACACAATGATGCAACATTGCAAGCAGGACAGGAGGCAAGACTTTTGCCAGGCAAGATGAGAAAATTGAAGGTTCGGTGGAAAACATATAAGACAAATAACATAGGTGTATAGGTAAACACTCCGATCGAAAGACATTCCCATACCGCTTCAATCAAGATCACCCGCCGTGCTCTGAAAAAAATGGAGCTTGCACCATGATCCTCATACCAATCGAATGCACAACTTTTCTGAGGATTGAAGGCCATTTCCAGCCTATTTCCAGATCATTATTACATATATGGGGTTTCCTAAAAACGGGTGGTATTTGAAAAGGGATGGTTTACTTGATGGAACATGCCATCTATAAATGCATGATTTGGGGTTACCCCTATTTTAGGAAACCTCCATATATGGTCTTGGACTAAGTATACCAGATCGGAGTTCAAAAAGATGGAACTAAATTTCGTGTTTTTTTTGAATGGTTAAACGTATTTTTTGGTTGGTGAATTCATTTTCCCATGCTGAACATCGACCTTTTCACAGGCCCCCCTGTATTCTCTGTTGGCTTTCGTCACCTCCTGATCGATGCCAGGAATCTTTTCACCCTCCTGGCCTCGCGAAGTACAGAGGGAGAGTTGAGGAAAGCTTCGACTTCACTGCTGGAAGATGTTGGAAATCCATTGTAAGTTCTGATATCCAACAGTGATACAGATGATACTGGTTGGTGGTTTCAACCCCTCTGAAAAATATGAGTTGATCAGTTGGGATGATTATTCCCAATATATGGACAAAACAAAAACATGTTCCAAACCACCAACCAGTATATAAACATACATACATTATAGCTATTGTAACAATGGAAATTTGGGGTTCATCTGCTCTGCGCAAATTCCACAACCTCCAGGGTGTCTGCTCTTGACGACTGAAGCGGACAAAAGACATCATGGGTTCACCACCCAAGTGAAGAAACAATCATTCGAGAAGTTCACATACTACTGATGGGTGGAATAATGAACTTATTTTCCATTTAATAATTTCAAACAAGTGGGGGACCTGTCTTTTGATCTAGCTTCAGTTTCATCCAACAATGCTTCATGCCAATTTATAGCCTTTGATTTCATGTCATAAAATGCAGGTCACTCAGGCCTTACTTTCTACGCGGGAACGGATCATGTTCGGACTCAATCGACACGATCTCAGGCGTTTGTAGGATTGTCACGTATCAAGTCCTCAAAGAAAAATACAAACAAGCACATAAAATAATACTACTTCTTGCTAGTTCCTATGCATTGCATCATATTTGGGTGTGTCTAAAAATAGGGTACCCCATGGTACGTACTGGTTTATCATCATGTTCCTTGTGAAAATGTTGTTTTTTTGGGGGGTTAGCCCATGACAAACCCATTTCCGGCCGACCCTGGGCCCCCAGGCTGCCATGGCCGATGATCTGAACATTTGGAAACTGATCCTGCGCGGCGCAACGCGGAAGGGTCGGTGCATGTGGTGAAATGGGGAATTGAATATGATTTGATGCGGATATGTTGTGTCTGTATGTATATATATATATATTGTTATATGATGTATGTATACATATATATATAGAGGACATGTATATGATTTGGGTTTAATGATTGATGAGGATTTCATGGGAATACCATGGAGATTTGATGGGGATAAAAGCCAGCGATATCATGGGGAAATTTACGCCCCCCCCCCAGCATGGCCATTGAGTAGGGAACATCATTCGCTTCACCACTGGATCCATCCCCGGATAGATCATTGGCGAACCGTTGGAAAACCCATCCCTGGATAGATCATTTCTGAAAAGCCGAAAAGCCATTGCAGTTCTGGGAACGGCTTATGAGTCCGTGGTAGAAAATAACGATGCATCAACATCATATGGAATAACATGTGCTTAAAGCACAAGCGTGCGTATGGTTTTGGAACATCTGTGTTGACATGGATGGAATTTCGAAAGCAATAATAAATCATCATAAATCATAAACAACAAATATGCGTCACCCAGTCTTGACCATACGCATTTGCTAATCTAAGTGATTCTTTGTTAACATGAAAAAAAGCCCCAAAATTGTGTGACTGTTTCAACATGAAAAAAAGCCCCAAAATTTTATCCTAATTTAAGTGACTGTCTAAACATGAAAAAAAAACGGTTTTATGTTGGTTTATCATCTGGAAGATCATCTGTTCACATCTGATGATATTTTTCTTGGATATAATTGTTGGATAAACACCTAACAACAATTTTGGATACCAACAAATCTGTTTATCATCGGTTCATTGCCAAAATTGGACCATGGTGAACTCTTGATTTTCCACCATCGATCCCCATGGTCCCGCCTTCAGCGCCAGATTTCCTCCCACATGATCACCTCACGGCAGCGGTGCCAAGAAACTCCCATCGTAGGCTAGGCGGATGATAAGTTCTATGTATACATATAAGCTATGTAAAATCCTCATATTCGCATATAATATATATATATATATATAATTATATATATATGTCCACAATGAACAAACCGTGAAATATATGGGAGTGCCCATCATCATTCATCATCTAAAAGCTGAATGGAACACCACAACAGAAACTTGAAGCCACAAACACCGGTAAGTATAGCTATAAGTACCATATAGTTATTGGAGACTTTTCAACCAACTTCAACTTAGCTATCGTAAACGGGGGCCCCACTTTGCAAGGCTGATGCAGTCCAGCTACCGTGGTAGTGAGTGTTCAAAATATGTGTCAATGTCCATCCCCTCCTGGCGCGGTCATGGCAAAGCAACCAACCGTTTTCCCCCGGTGAAACCGGGTGAACGACTGTTCCAGGCTGACGTTGCCAGTCAAAACATGCACATTTGGACATGACTTGGCTGTGTAGACACCGCAACATGGACAAACCCAGGTACCCCATGGTACCCCAACCACAATATGCACTGCCACCATTGCCGAATCAGTTCCTCTTCAGAGCCGCAGCGATTGGTGCGGCCTGTGACAGCGTTTGACAACAGGGGCATCCGGCATGATGAGATGGAGAAAAACAAAAAAGGCCCGCTTTGAGGCCTTGTGAAATATACCATCTATGGATCATCTATGCAATTAAGTAATAGTACATGATACTGTCTTTGCGGGACATCTATAAATACTGTTGACACCGTTCTGTACATGTTCAGATATTAGAACATTTATTGAAAACCTGAAAAAAGAACAAAACATAGATTAATCAACAACATGTGTTTTTGATTTAGCTGATCATTTGATCTTCATCTGCTACACCAAATCCCATATGCTCCATGGTGCTGGAAGATGAATCCCAACATTTACCCGAACAAAATCACCCAGTTTTGTAGGTAAATATACCAGCACCATGGTTCGCATATTATGCTGGTTGGTGGTATACCTACCCCTCTGAAAAATATGAAAGTCAGTTGGGTTCATGATTCCCAATATATGGAAAAATAATTCAAATGATCCAAACCACCAACCGCTGTACCCTCTGGTAATGATTAACATAGCTATTAACAATGGCCCAGTCGAAATACTGGATTTGTCCATTAAACATGGTGGATCTTTCCATAGTTTTTTGTATGTTTACCAGAGGGTAATCCCTATTCATGGCCATTTATAATCCCATTGGTTGCAGTCCCATTGGTTATAATCCCAATGGAAAATCCGAAAATCCTATGGAAAAACTATGGCTATGATCGGCCTGTTTACCAGAATATGGCTATGATCATGTTTACCAGAATATGGGTATGTTTACCAAAAAACGATGGAACATCACCATTTTTAATGAATAAATCACCATGTTTAATGGATAAATCACAATTTTTAATGAACATCACTATTTTTAGTGGTTAGAATCCCAATGGAAAATCCCTATGATAATCCAATGGAAAAACTATGGCTATATTACCATGAAATCACCATTTTCACCAGTAAAATCACCATGTAATATGGGTATGATCGGCCCATGAAACTTCTGCCAGTCATTTCCGCAGCGCAGCGCAGCTCGCCTCCGGTGTATCCATGACCTCGGTCTCACGAATCGAGAATCGACGACTGTTGTTGTGGCTCGATCAGGAAAAACAAGAGATGCAATTGTGGCTCAAAATAAAACCATCTAAAAACCATAGGAAACCCTAGGAAACCATATAAAAACCATCTAAAAACCATCTAAAACCCTAGGCAAACATGATAAAACTTACAGTCATGGCCCTTTATATACCAGTTATAAGTACTGAAAAACACATTTATAGAATGTATAATTCCATAGAAATAACCAGTTAAAACCAATAGCCATGGCCATAACTGTACAAAAGCGAGTTGTGAAAGTTGAGACAATTGAGAAACACCCGTAAAGAATCTACTTGACCCGTAGAGGTAAACAGGAATTCACCGACATTCAAGCAACAGAACAGGTCGGACAAATCAAGCAACATAATTGAATGCGCAGGTCTTGCGGAAGACAAGCCTTGTGCCAAGAGACAAAGGTCACGCCAGAGGCAGCATGATGGAAAACTGGACAGTAGTTGTCCTTGGCAAGCCGGAGTTTGCTTGAGCCACACATCCCCAAGGAGCTTTGATAGAAAAATTGTCACTTAATCATAATTATAGTCATACTTAATTCATCATGTAATTTTGTGATAGATTTCGTGAATAATCATTAGTTAATCCCTTTTTCCCACTGAACACCCTCCAGATACCTTAGTTTTTTCGTATGGGCTTCACATTCGGAATGGCTTTAGGATGGGATTTAATTGGGCCTTCCAAGTTGCCAAGGCCGGATGGCTGAAGCACACATGGTTTCATGATGGCCTTATGTTTTCATACAAAAAATGATCATACACCATGAGTTATTACAGGATGGGGCCCCCAGTCGAGCTCGCGTTCAGAAACGCTTATTTCAGTGGCTGAATTCTATGGTTTATATGGTATAGCTATAGTTAATGGGGATTACCCTCTGGTTATTTAACATAGCCATGGAAGCCATGGCCCATTTACAGATGGTTTACCTGGGTTTACCTATTAATAGCATGGTGGATCTTTCCATGGCGAACTGTTAGTTATAACCAGAGGGTATATATAATGGTTTATAAACTTATAACTGACGGGTCCCATCCTGTAGGTGTCAACTGGTGTCAACTTCCGAAACTTCCGAAACATCTGACTTGTCAACATCTTTCTTACTACCATGAACTCACCAGCAGTTGCTGCCAAAATCATGCAACGTAACCTGCAAGGTTTCAGTCCATTTGGCGCCAAGTGTGCCGTTTCATGGATACCCAAACGTGTAATCAAACGTGGCTAGCTGGGAAATCCTTTTGTGAAATTCTAGGCTTTCGTCGAAAATCGGTGATTTACCACCCAAACATTTTTGATGAGGCTACTCTGCCGCGAAAACCTGCGAAAACGGTAACACCTCCACCAAAAACCCAGCAGTTAACTTCACCAAGGCTAACTAAATAAACCCACCCAAAACAAAACCATTAAATTTCAGCCTTATCTTACTGGTACATGCTATATAATTATATATATATATATATATATACATTATTACATTATATATACCAAATTGGCTAAGAAAAAAATGATTTCCTGGCCAAGCGTCACTTAGGCACTGTACCATCTCAACCTGACGTGGTCACATCTGCTGCTGGCTGGTCATTTTAACGTTATCCGGAGAACCAAAAGTTTTAATTTACAAAATATAGCATGATGTAGCAACTCGCAAAAGAAAGCATATACATATATATTATAATAATATAGTTGTAATATGTTGTAATAGTGGTGAATTGGTTGAGATATAATGGGATTCACAATCCAGATACCTGATTTGGCTCTGTCGGAACATGAGGGGTATACCCATGAAATGGCCATAAGTCAGGACTGTTGTAGCGCTTAACACATCTTCAAAGGGCTGAATCCCAAATGTTTATTTAGGTGGGCTGTTGTTGCTTCTGGGAATATCTACATGAAACCACCCATTTCCCACAGAACATAATGGGATGTTGCTGTAGTCGCTCGCTCAAACCAGTTGCTGGATCATCATCATCCCGATATCCCAGCCAGTTGTATTAGTCAGTGCCATACTTAAAGGAATGTCAATATTACAATCCATTAAAATCCAGCGTAGATGTCAGGTGTAGCAACATGTATCTGAACCACGGCTATAAAGTAGCAAACATCAACATATATCAACTTATATCAAGCATAAACCACACTTAACCTAGTAAACTAAACCAACTTAGCAATTGTTTGGGGGGAGGCTGATACATTGACATAACCATAGTCAGTAGTGAATTTATCTAAACATAGTTTAGGCATAATTATATAGCCAAGCAATAGTTTAGACATAACTATTTTATGTTCAACCCTTAGCCGTATATGTATACCCAAGTCACACATCATCAATTCAAACCCCAGGGATCATTATATAAAGTCTGGTTTTTATTAGTAATCAAAAACCATAGAATATAATCAACTATAATGTGATATTGATAACGATGGATCTAAACTCCATAATGCCATGACTATGGTGGTCTTCATGGTTCTTCATGGTATATCCCATCAAACCACCGCTATTTTAATTGTATCACATTTTTCCCAATTTAATTACCATTGAATTTAGTACATCACCACTTGAATTACCAGCATATCAATCACCGTTAATTTCCCAATAACTTGAATCCCAAGTAATATTCAAGTTCCATCAATTTCCCAGATTTATGGTATATTCGTATATCCCATTCAATCTCCCATTCCCTCACTTAGATGGGCCATGGAGTTAGTTAACTAGTCAGTAAATGGATTATTTCATTGGGATATATGGGATAACAAATCCCCAGTTATATTAACCACAGTTATGGCCATAAAAACCAGTTATAACTGGTTATTTCTATGGGATGAGATACATTCTATAAATGGGGTTTTGTCAGTACTTACAACTGATAAATGACCACAACTGTAAGTTTTATCATGTTTGCCTAGGGTTTTATATGGTTTTTAGATGTTCTTAACCAGGAATCGCGTTTTTCCCATGGCCCATCTAAGCACCGGAAAAAAGTCCTCGCCTGCAGACCGGCCTTTTCCAAGACCTGCTGAGCCGCATCGGCACCCATGCCCTGAGCGCTGGATCCACCATGGCCGGCGTTATGGGCTACCAGCCGAAATGATGAGTTAGTGCAAGGTGGTGCCCCAGTTCGTTAGATAAGTTGGGGTTCACATAACTCCCATTTCACTATGGTTTATGGCAGATATAACGAACTAGTTAATGGGGTTATTTCAACCAACTTATAACTGGGGGGGCACCATCCTGTGGGATCTAAGGACATTTTCATGATGAGTTAATATGATTTTCCATGGGTCTTAATGAGAATTTAGTTGACTAGGTTTAAGCATCTACCAATAACTTGGCTAAAAAATGCTGGGCTCAAACATGAAAAGTGGTGGTGTTACTCTCGAAAATAAGCATTTAACTAGGACAAATGATGAAAGGTAGTAGTTAGCGTTCAGTACGCAACGAGTGTACTGGGAGGCACCACCAAGAAAGCGAATAGATATTATCCAGGATCTACAACCCCTGAAACCTGAAAAATAACATGGAACCCCAATGTGGCAGTAGCCAATGGAATAACAATCTTCCAGACCGCAGTTTTGGTTTTTCATGGTACTTGGTCGGTACAAGATGGCCCCCCCCGAGTTACAAGTCGGTTTACGACCCCTATCAAGCATAGATATATCTACCATCAATTATATCTAATCTATGTTAATCTAGTTACAAACCAAATTACTTATCCAGAAAACCCCACTCTGCTCTGCGCAGTGCTTACATGGCCCCAAACTTTGTCGCTGGTTAAACATGTGAAAACATCACTATTTAGCAGTGAAAGTGGCTCAAATCATGTTGTTTACTGTGGAAACATATGCAACCCTTTACGTCGACATCATCAAACTTATTGGTGTTGCATAAACCTATATTTAAAAAAATGTGATACGACCCTCCTAAAATTGTTAATAACCTCACCGTCGTTTGGTCAAATGTTTTTGGGGAAACACTTGCTGGAGTTTCAAGTCTTTTACTGTACAATAAAAACAAAAATGGTTTTACAATCCTGTTGTTGTTTCCTTGCCATTAGAAAGGACTATTGCACATGCCGTTTGTTCAATGATTTTACAACGGTTTGGGACCAAACCTCATTGGAGGTCGCGCTCGCAGTTGAGGCAGCGCGAAGAAACACTTGGCCTTTTTGCGCCGGTCATTGGGATGGGAGAATTTACATGATCTTTAGGAGGGCTTGACGGGAATGGTGGAAACTTGTTTTTTTTTTTTAGTGTTTACAGAAAACGGCTCCACAGGCCGACCACTGCCAACCTAACATGATGTGATGATATTATCAGTAGATGGAACACGCAGTTACAATGAAAAAACATCATATGGAAAATCTGATTATTGCTATGAATCCTGATGAACATATGTTTTTATATCTCAAGTTTATATAAGCTTTTTGTGGGAAATCCCATTCATAAACAACTTCCATTTGGGGATGGTTTGTAGCACCCATTTTGCAACAACTTCCATGGAGATTTAAGTAAGGGATGGTTTGTTATTGGCTTCCCACGTTAGATTAAAAAAACGTTTGATGATGTCCAAAACACATGATGGGAAAGCTCAAGTAGAGTGGGAAATCTACATGGAACACCCTGATTTTCTCCACTATGACCATCTGATGTGGGTTTCCTGGATGTCTCGGCAGACTCTTTTCGTGATGATTCCACTTGACGCTCCACAACTAAATGAATGTAGAGTTATGCCACTCTATAGATACATGTTTTTTTTTTACAAACCAGTAAGTTAACACAGACTCTGAGCCACATGAATTCTTGCAACTGCTATGTTAGTTGGGGGAATGGTACTTTTCGAGTGAGAACCAGTTTGCTAAGTGTGATGAACCACCAAGTATAGCCTCTGGTAATTTAACATAGTTATAGAAAATGGATAAACCTCGCCAATTTAAAGATGGTTTACCTATTCAAAATGAGGCTTTTCAATAGCTATATTAGACAACTATTCTAAATTGCCAGAGGGTACATGAACTAAAGTTATGCCACTTCATCTGCACTGTGCTTCGGGCTATGTCTCTGCAGCGCAAGGGCAGCAGTCACAGCCGCCGCGCCACCTAGAAAAAGCATGGCAACGGGCGTAAGGGATTTTGGATCATGGCTATTCAATATGCAATCCCTGCCCCCTAACATTAAACACATTTAAACACCCCGAGAACCCATAGTTTTTTGTGGGGAATTTACACACAATGGGATGTTCAATGTTAGGGGAATGGGGTTAGTCAACAAGTACTTGACAAGTACTTGGCATGCATCTTTGTCATTTTGTGATCTGACACTTTTGCTGTAAGAGTGTGTATTGAAACTTAGTGAAGGCACTAAAGGTGTAAGAATATGTGTATTATATATAGTATATGTGGCAAGACTGCTGGTCACTATTCCAAGGTGGGGGAATATCTAAAAATATCTATATACAAAGCAAGTTATGGTTTCAAACTGGGCTTCAATACAAGACCAGCAAACATCAGCAAGCATGGTGAAGGCAGGGACGACATACGCACATCCAACTGGGTGATTTCAGCTGTCCAAAGACAGCTAACACCTACCGCAAATTTATAAAGTCCGAGCCATATCTCAACATGTAACTTTTAATGTGGCAAAACTAATAGTTACACAATGTTTATTACGTACATACTATATATAATACTCACATATGTATACATATAATTACAATTCTATACATATATGCTATATGATATATGTACACTGCACACACTAATATAATCTAATATATGCATATATACGGTTCACGGATTGCCTTTCCTCCAAGTCACGCCACATCCGTCTTCGATCTCCCGACGTCGCCGGACGGCGTAGCACGGCCGGCGTCGCGTGCGCAGCGTGCGCAGCGCGGGGGATCACGGGGGCAGCGAAGAGGCGGCGGCCCAACATGACACCGGAGCAACAGCAGCTGCGGTGGTGGGGGATTGGATCTGAACATGTGGTGGTTTAAGAGTGTTTAATGATGTTTAATGGCCCTCACAGTGTTTAATGCTTAATGTGGTGCATCTAAAATCTGGTGAAAATGTGTTTAATGCTTTAACCGACCGAAATGGAGGATTTGCAACCGATCGAAATCGCGATTTCTGTGGCACCTTTGCAGCCGAACCCAGGTGGCACGACATCAGTTGAGACCTCCATTTTTTGTCAAGGGTAGTATTGAATGTTGTAGTCTCTGGGTATACCAGTTTTGCCCCAAAGAGTATATATAAGCATATGGAATATGTAATAGTATGTACATATGTATATAGATGTATGTCAGTGATGTATGACTTCAACACCTATAATCTTCCATCAAGCAGCCAGCTACGGTACCAGGAGCTTTAGCTCCAAATTGATGCACTTAGTCCAAACATGAGCCTTCTGAGCGCTTGCAAAACCCCTGTTGGTTAATAAATTAGCTTGGGGATTACTGGCACTCCCGTTCTTAACCAAACATTGGATTTTGTTTTTATATGTTCCAATTAGAAAGTGGTTAGTAACCATCAACAACCAGTAATGAACCATATATGGACTGGAATGTTCAATGCCATATATGGGTACAATTACCATTCATATACCATCAGCAACCATCAATAACAATTCATAAAACCATATCTGGAATGACATTGAAACAATGCCACTAATATGGTTAAACAAATTCTATTCCATATGATTAGTAAACGATCAATAAACCATCTATATATATATAACCATCAAAAACCATTCATAAACCATCAAATTTCAAAGGTTTCGTAAACCATCAACAATTAACCATCAAACTCGGCTAAGTTAGCCATATGATGGTTTGAAAACAGCATAGTTGGCTATAAACCCAGCCATTCATAAATCCAGCATAGTTGGCTAACTTACCATATGGTTTGTAAACCATCAATAAACCATTATATAATCAAACCATCCCCCCCGCGCGTCTGGCGCGTCCTCGCTACCGGGAGTGGGGAAGCCGGGAGACAACGACACCTCGAGATTTTTTGGGCACGGGTTAGGTGACGTGACCAGGGAGGATGGGATTTAATAGGCTTTAAAGGGATGTAAATGGGATTTATGTGTATATAATTATATATATATATATAAATTACAATAATTGTAATAATAAATAATCATAATAATACTAGTGATAATAATGATAATATAATAATCATAATACAAGTATGATTTTTCTTTAAAACAAAAACATATATGTATATATATATATATGTCGATATATGATATATGCTTTGGAGTTCAAACATGGCTTGCTGGAAAATCCACCATTCTCAGATTGTGTCCCCAGCGAACTCAACTTCCATTTTTGCTGGGGATTTCCCAGTTTACCTCACTGTTTCTGGGCACATGACAATAATTCACTAAGCTGAAGTAAAGCCAACAAAAATGGAGACTTCCCCTAATTGTAATCATGATTCCAGTGAGGGTCACAGCGTGAGGTCACACCGTGGCGCCCCAGTTCGTGGCTGCCGAGTTGGTGGAAGCGGCTAGGCCAATTGCTGGGTTTATGGTGGTTGAAAAGAAAGCAAAATGGGTCAACATCAATCAACAAATGTCACCGGGTTTGTCTCAAAAATTCATGTAGAGAGTAATTATCCTCAATACATATAGGGTATCCTGAAAAACGTCCTCAATATGTGTATATATGTATATACACGTTAATATACACAGGGTATCCCCCATTTCAATGGTCATTTACAGGGTGAAATGATCCAAACATTTTCATACCCACAGCCGCGGGGGGACAAAATTTGCCAGCTCGCCGGGTAACGCGTTCCTGGGAACCCTTACGGGAGAACTGCCAAGAGTGGAGTCCTCATCCAAACGCCGCATGAACTTCCGGAAGCTTTGCTTGACATGTTGACCTCGTGCGGAAGTGCACCGTTGTGGCTATGGTTATTTATTATATAGTTATTACTGGTTCTTTCTATGGGATTTATGCATTCTATAAATGTGGTTTTAAGATGTTTTAAGTATTTCCAACTGGTAAAGGGCCATCACTGTAGGGTTTTTATATATATATATAATGTATATAGAAAGTTAAACAGGCTGTTAAAGGGGATTATAAAATATTATAAATTATAAACAAACTTATAACCTGGGGCACCAGCTTGTGAGTCCTGTTGGTCTGTTGATTTTTTCGGCGAATGTCAACCCCGGATTTTGCTAAACCATGGTTTATTAATTAGGGGTGGTACTCTTCCAATAGCCATTTCATCTAGTACTTTTTTTCATCGTATCCCTCCAACTAAGCAACCGTTTGGGGTTTATTAATCCAGGGTTGACATTACTGGTTTACCTTCACTTATCCAACTCTAGTTCGAATAAAAAATATGAGTTTGTAAATGGGGGGGGGGTTTGTTTGTTTTTGCCATTTCACTAGCAAATGTTCATTGCTACCAGCCAGATTTCTTCATAAACTAGCCGTAGTAACGAGGTGATGTTTACTGTGTTTACTATGACTCCCACATATTTTGGTACATCTACAGAGAGGATACTGCCGCTACCACGCTACATTCTGCTACATTTGCCTGCTCTGTTGGTTTTCACACTGCTATCTCACAGCTCAAGTTCACATGTGTCCTTTCTCGGTATGGCAAGTGGCAAGCAAACAAATCTCAGCATATCGACAATGTGCCACACCAAGCAAAGCACAGCAATCAGTTGAGTGCTGCAATCTTTAAACATAGGCTGTTCCTAGGCGTTTATGTCC
>Ga0126342_10003030_pt1 | contig 27245 bp, 31 predicted proteins | sample Cyp1metagenome_FD_92528 | JGI IMG/M metagenome (GOLD analysis project Ga0126342, IMG submission 92528) | Coral microbial communities from Lord Howe Island, Old Settlement Bay, Australia - Cyphastrea 1 metagenome | ecosystem: Host-associated > Invertebrates > Cnidaria > Coral ... | reverse complement strand
TGCATGATGTAGGCTTGCACATGAAGCCACGGAATGGCTTCACGAAACCGTTGGATTTGGCACTTGTGGCTCTCCTGCAACCACCCGTTTCAAACAAAATTCCCGGCTGCTTTTTCAAAACTACACCATCAACCACGAGGCGACATGATAAATACTGCATTCTGTGCGTGTCTGCCCGCTGCAAAGGGAAATTCCGGTCTCGTCTCATGCCTCTCCAAATCGACTGCATGATTCCATCTCAACTTTTGGACAACAAGTTTTTCTTGGCTGCAAGCGCAGAGTCGCTTTACGCATTCTTTCTAATTTGCCCGATGTTTATGATTATTTGAACAAAAACATACAAAAACTACCTTCCTGCGAACTTAAAATTGATACCTAAATATGATTAACCACTGGTTAACCTTATCCATGATCACTGGGACATTCTTTGAACATGATACCTATATAAACAAAATAGACAACTGGTTAGACATGTTCCAGGAACACACGGACATTATTTGAAACTAGTACCGAACTTATTACATATCATAGATATGCAATTAATTACATCTATTCGCTTAGGTGTTTGTTCTGTGCTTTTAAAGGCATAATTCGTTGTAACGTCCATCCACCTGAAACGATTTGAAAGGCTTCCGGATAAGTAGGTGAAGTCTACTTATATATATATATTATATTATATTATATTATATTATATGATATATATATACTATATGATATATATATATATATATATATATTATATATAATATATATATATTATGTTTATATATATATGGGCTTCTAACTCTTAGCATCTAACTTGGGTGAACCATCAAGGACCCTCCAGTATATAATCTATACAGATACATATACCCTCTGGTAATTTGACGTAGCTATTGAAAATGGCCCATTCGAAATAGTTGATGACTACCCATTTAAAATGGTGATTTTTGATAGTTATGTAAACGTTTACTAGAGGGTATAACTTTGCTGCAGCCATGGCCACGGCTACCCAGCACGGACCTGCCCAGCAGCATGGCTCGACAAGGCACTGGCAGCAACCACCTGCAAGGTCAAGCTGTCTGACTTGGGGACTTGCTCGGCCGCAAAAATCAAAGATCATCCCTGTAGCATCCCTGTAGAACCAGGTGACACTAACATCGGACTTGAGATTTTGGAATCGGGTTAGCAGTAGATTCCCCAGTCATATCCCCACTTGGACGAAAACCGCTGGGAAACTCACCCATCACCGCAACAAATCCAAGACGTTTCTGTGGCGTTTTTGCAGCGAAAAGTTGGATTTCACCCAAAATCAATGGAGACTTCAGGACCAAAAAATCGGACTTCACCCGGCACCAATGGAGACTCAAGCGACCAGTGGGGAGTTGCCCAACTGAAGAGTGTGGAACAAATACCCTCTGGTTATGTCAAAATAGCTATTGAAAATGGCCAGTTATAGCTGATTTACCCATTAAAAATGGTGATTTTCCATAGTTATGTTAGTTTACCAGAGGGTCACAAACACCAAGGGCAGTGACAAGAATGGAAATACAACCCGAGGTCTCAACACACGTACCAGTACAAAGAGCAGGCTCAATTGGCTCAACCAACAAAGCTGGTCACATCTTGCCAAGGGTTCCAGGGTTCGGATCGTCATCCGTGGTCTCATCTAGTGGCACCCCCGAAAAATCCAGCTATCCATTTCCCAAGAAAAACCCCCTGATGGGATGGTCGGATGGTCTGTCCATTCCTGATCTCCGGGTCATCTAGGGCCTAAGGGCTGACTGTTGGGAATCCCCACCGGACAGTGCCTGTCCTTTTGCACCCGGTGGGTTTTTTTCGCAAGTCGCATCATTTATTCCGAATGGTTGTGTGATCAATGCATGGGGGCACCGATCAAACAAAGATGAACCAAAGCAGTGGGAGACAGGAATGAGAGGAACGGCTGTGATCCACACAATTCCTCCCAAGGAGGTATAGGTACAGGTTATTATTTGTTATTATTTGATGGTTGGGTTCTCCCAACTTTGCAGTTCTGCTGATTCTGCTGGTTGGACCTCCATCTTTTCCTCGCGAAAGTCCCATGACTCTAGCAGCGAACATCCCTATCCCGAAAAACCAGCTCTTCTCCTCGTGTTGTTAAATTCAATTCTTGCAAGTTCCATACTTTTTCCCGCAAAATCCCCTGTCTTCCATAGTGAAAATCGGGAACATCCATGAAACTCTCCAAATTTCTTCAGCCCCGGTCCAAAAAAATGCGCCTGCTGCCGGGTTTTCACCACATCAAAGGGGTTGTTGGCTGTTGCCGCTGCACAGCCCGCAACAAAGCCCGAGAGCAGGTCCTACACCCCCCACAGCTGTGGGGAGAGCTGCAGGAAAGGGGGAGTTTAAGCGATGTTAAGAACAAAAAGGATAGACTTATTAGAGCTTAACTTAAGAAGTAAATTTAGATCGAAAATTCGGATTTTTGTATGTGTTTTTTGTTTTTTCAAAACATTTTTTATTGGCAACCTTTTCTTCTTTAGATGACTTTATATGGAGGACTGGAGATCACACTGGCGTAAAGAAAACCCCACCAGCTGTCCAGATGTGATTTTTTTCCCCCTGGCCATCAATCCTGGCTGCCATGGGAACTCTAAAAATATATCTATATTATATAATACACATCTAATATATATATATATATACACATCATTAAACATACATATATATATATATAATATATATATATATCTATCTGTATATCCCTAGTCCAGTCATGATCCCTCAAAATCTGGTCAAGCCACAGCAGCACCGCTAGCAGGCTCTACAGGGCTCCAGCAAATCTGGGCCTCGCACCCAGCAAATCTGCTGAAATCGCGAAGTGCCCTGGTGCGTTGGGGTGGACCCGGCAAGCTTTTTGGAGCTTTCATGAGGGGTCTTCATAAAACAACCTTTATACAAATGGGGCCTAAACAATGATTTCGTGGTCTAATTTGAAAAGAACTTGGGAGTTTTGATATATGTCTTACCACATGAAAGCTGTTGAGGCTTCAACAATAGCATCACCATGAGAGCCCTTAACGTTTCTGTCAAGCTCGCCTGTTGCCTTTGCATGGCAACTGAAGAACGACTTAGTTTTCACTATAGCACCTCATGCGAGGCAAATCTTTAAACATCGCCGATTGACATCAATCGTTTTTTGGGATATCTTGGGCTGTTCAACTAGAAATCTTGGGCTCAAGATATCCCAATTGTAGTTGAACAAGGTCAATATAGATGTTATCCCAATTATTAGGTCAATATAGATACTACAATTAGGCCCTAATTATCCCAATTGTTATGTAACTCTCATCCACTAAGATAGAGATTAATGCATCAACACCAAACCGTCAGCCCGACCCCACACCTTCGGGGCAAACTTCTTGGTTTCGTGGAAGGCTGCAAAGTAAAAGCCTTAGTCATGAGGATCGCTACATTTCCTGTGGGTACAGCCAACTAGGCAACCGTATCTATCATGTGCTTAGGAAACGAAATTCGTTCCAACTAGCTCCCTGTTTCACAGGGAATATGGATACCCATAGCGTTTGGGCTCCCTCATAACCACTGTATCGATATAGTATAAACAATGTATTCACCATCTGGCTGTGTCTCAAAAACTGTTATGGATCGCTCCGCGGTGATCCATAGCTATGGATCGGTCTGGCGTTTTGGTGCGTTTTGGAAAGCATCGGGTGTATGGATCGCCTGTGGGTTTTAAGCCCTGGTATGTACCTTTATTTTGAGAGCCAGTGAAAACTTAAAATGGCAATTGCAATCCCTTTTCCTGCTCACAGCAAGCTGAAAAAAACAAATTATGGAAAGGTACATCATAGTCATAGTTCAAAATGCAAATCATTTTTTCCAATGTGGTTACAACTTAGGTAGATCATCATAAATCATCTACAAATTCCATTGCCATGATTGTTTACACTCGGGTAACATAAAAATGGAAGACAGCTCTCCTGTTGCTATTGAGATTGGGAGTTTAAACATAGAGATGGAGATACTGAGATGTTGTAATACTATTACGTATATAATATATTATATCTGACCCATTTAAGCTATTTCTTGGGTCGTACCTTATTTTCAAAAATTTAAAATGAAATTAAGTGAGGTCGTCTGAAAAACAAAAACAATTTGTATATATATATGATACATGTATCCATTATATATTCCATATATACATAGATGGTGCATATATATATAATTATATATATCATAACTATCATATACATTTCATGTATATATATATATATATATATATATGTATATGTATATAATGTATATCATATATCTGATATAATGCTTCCACATGCTTCCACCATCTCTGGGCCCGGCAGGAGTGAGCCGTGTGCTTGGCCACGGTGGCGCCCAAACCGGCGTACCTTCCGCCCGCGCGATGGCTCTTTCAAAAGGCCACCCTGGAGGCCCTGGAGCCAGTTGAACAGATGCAATGGCCATGTTAAGTCATCTTAGCTTTGTCTAGAATTGGGATATCTGACGATATCTACATATATTATATATCATATATTATATATTATATATGATATATTATATTTTATATGTTATTATTATATCTGATGATATCTGATGATATCTACAATCTCCCCAAATCCAATGGTTCATCATTTTCCCCAGAGCTTTTTTCTTGGGGCTTTCAATTCACCATTTTCAAACAACCCTGTGTAGATATCATCAGATATATTTTATCATACCCTATGAATCCAAGTACCTTCTTAGGAAGTGTTTGGGGTATGATTTGGAGGGTTAAGTACCTTCCCAGACAGGGTTTGGATCCATAGGGATATATAATAATGGAATATCTGATGGTGTAGAGTCTTATGCACAATGTTTTAAGATTATCCTTGTTGTGATGTCTTGCAAACCGAACACAGAAGGGGAAAAACAGGGGCGGGCTGCAAATGGCTACGCACAACAAATCTCTTCTTTGCCCGTAAGTACTCATGAGTATCAGTTCACCTATTGATGTCCTCGGCATTTCTATTGGTGCTTAAGGCTGCCAAGGGATGTTGCCGCTATAGCGAAACAGCAGCAGTACATCAGCAGCGAGATAATCATGTCTACCCCTACTTGAGTTGGTTGAACCAACCCAGAATATGATTGAACCGATCGTCAGTTGGGATCATCCGCCCAAATAGGATTGAAAATAACATTTTTGAAACCACCAACTAGTGAATCTGAAAAATCATTGAGAACATACAAGCATCTACCTAGACACTCCAAGTACCCATTGAAAAATGAAACAAATGGCTTTTTACTCCAAAACTTAGTTCTCTTACCCAAGTTTGATCTGTGGTACAAAAGCAGCCATCCATCTTGATCCATCTAAAGCAACTCTTCCCGTTGGCGCACAACGAGCCCACACCGCCACTTCTGACCATGGCCTCAGTGTCGTGAACGAGATATGGATGCTTTCGGTCATTTGGTTGTTTGGAAAATGGAATCTGGATCTGGAAAATGTACACTGGAGGATTCTCATCTGTCAGCTCCATATGTTTTTAGGTTTCTTTTTAGCGCGACCACCATATTTAGTTGGCAGTGTCACCCAGTCAAGAAAAAATGTTGGTCAAATAATTCCATAATCATCGCGCTTGTTAGATGGACATCGGGTTTTTGTGGGGTCAGTGGGTTGGTTTGTTGGGAAGACTTCAAGGCAACCAAGTGCAAGCAAGTTCCAAATTCCTGACCGTTTCTTTTCTAGCAGCCTTCACTCCTTTCACTCCATGGGGTTGCCTGTTTTTTTACGGTCAGAATCACCGTGGTTATCCGGGCGTGGCTTGGCAAAAAGAACATCAACAAGCGGCATTTTGCTTGGGGAAATACCCCAGTGAAACCACCATTTCCACCCGGTGAAATCCACCAGGAATCTGGTGAGCCGGGCAGCCGGACTCGGGCAAAACTGGCCATCCCCGTGGCTGAAGAGCCAGCTGCCTTTGCGCGTGCGTTCCAAGCATCCAAAGTTTTTGGTGATTTTAATGGGGAAGTCATTGGGATTTCACGGACGTTACCATCAAAAATTCTGATGTCATAGGATTTTAATGGGGATTTAAGGAGATTTGATCACGAACACTTTGGCTTACCTTCTGGTCATCAAATATGGTTTGCTAGAAATCCCCATTTAGCTCGCTGATTTTACAATTTAAATGCCCATTTAGTTCGAGGATTCTCTAGCGAGCCATGTTTGATCTCCAGAGGGTACCATCTCCCCAACTGGCGTAGACCCTGAGAATCACCAATCTTTCTGCGAAAGTAGTCTTCCAACACACATTTCGCAGGGTCTGTTAGTTGGGTGAAGGCTAGTTTCAGATCAAACCCCTAAGCAAGGCCAATCATCCGTCATGTTCTGGTGTTTCAACGAGTTTCAATGAGTTTCAATGAGTTTCAATGATTGTCAATGAGTTTCAATGAGTTTCAACGAGTTTCAATGAGTTTCAATGAGTTTCAATGGAACATGATGTAAACATTAATTACATGAAACTCTGCTCGGTATCGCAATCAACTGAAAATTTGGAAATCCACTATTTAAAAATTATGTGTATATATATATATATTGAAATTATATATACACATCTATATACCAGATCCGCAAAAATATGTCTGGGCGCCCTCCATTTCCATTACGACCAAGGGGGCGACCTTCTCACTTTGCATCCCAATCTTCAGACATTCCAAGGGCGTGATGATGCAGGCCTAGCAACTGCCGATGATGGGAACATCCAGAGGATACTTTTTTTTCGTGAAGATCTATAGAATCTATGTCAAATACAAAAAAAGGGCTTTGCTGGGACTTGAAAATGGACATCATCGCATGTCCCGACATATACAATCATATGTATATTATATATATACTTCAGAAGCAACAAAACTCCAAATTTCACCAGTACTGGGGATTGGTGAGCTGCAAACCACAGATTAGTGGAGTGAACTCGAAATCCCGACTCGTGATGGGTGGACTGCAGAGTTGAGGCGGCGTCCGGCAAGGGAAAATGAACGCCCAACAAACAAATTTAAGTGCCCCAAGCCCCAAAACTTATACTGAGCAACTGACCATGATGACCATGATTTCACATGAATTCGCCGACCATGAATTCCGAATGAAATATATGTTTTTTTTTCAACAAGCACATGGCTATGGGTCAAACTCGCTACCCAAAAACGGGTTGATGTACCCTACGGTAAACACCATTTCAAGACGATTTTCCTGGGGAAAGCCCATCTTAAAAGCTACGACAAATGACCTGAGATCCTGGGAATCAAAAGTAAAATCCCCCAATCAACTGTTTCAAAACGATAAAAAACAGGCCACACATATATATATACACACACATACATGTTTAGTTAATTCATGTGAATTCTATTTAATTCTATTTCGAACTATGTAGATATATTAAATCACTAGAAATTTAGTGAGATATATAGATATATTCTGGTTGGTGGTATACCTACCCTCTGAAAAATGATGGACTTCGTCAGTTGGGATGATGATTCCATTCCCAATATGATGGGAAAGTCATAAAAAAGCCATGTTCCAAACCACCAACCAGATATTTAGTTAGGTAGATATATCTGGGTAAATTATAATAATTCACCAACCTGAAATAAGACCATTTGGGGATAGTTACCCTTAAAAAAACCATGATTCCCAGGGGTCGCGACGTGAGGTCGTGATGAAATTTACCCAGCTATTGACGATCATCCCTGGCTGCCTCAGAGGCTCCAGCCAGACCACCGGCCACCAAGCTGTGCTGAAAGGGGGCCTTCTCAAAATGGTCGTCACAGGACCAACTCCAGAAATCCCATGGATTTCCATTGGGGGAGAGATGATGGGAACTCCCATGGAAATACATGGGAAATATATGGGAAATCCCAGATCTATAGATCTACTGTAGTGTTTTTTGTTGTGATTTCTATGCGGAGATGTTCTTATTAATGTTGGATTCATTCTTTTTTACGTAAAGTCCTGACATGAAGTCGAAGAATTCCCGGACGGACATAGGAAAATCGTTTCATGAGTGATCTTCCAGAAAGAACTCATGAAAATGATCCAAATGATCCATGGAATGATGGAAATCCAGGATTTTTATCATGATAAATCAGGAAAGCCTAGGAGAATGCAAAAAAAAAAGGATGTCTCTTCTGGTTGCATCCCCGTATTTACAGGTTGTGTAATGAGAAATTCGGAGTGCTATCTGGTAGGATGCAATTCAGGCTTACTTTTTAGATACGGACTCCAACAAGTGACCATGGTAAAAAGAGCCAGGCGTATAAGAAATGAAAGCTACGAATATGGAGGTTGAACAACATCAAATTCTATCAACAAACATCAAAATGGACGCAAGAAAAGAAACTAAAAATATGGTAAAACTACACAACTGAAAGAAAACAAGATAATCTGAAAACATGAAAGAAAAAAGAGTGAAGATTCCCGGAAGACAAGGACATTTCCTCAAAGGGATGGTGTTGACACAAGCTCCATGGTTTTCGGGTTTTCGATAAAGATCATAGGGCTCTCCCAGGTTCTCCCACGTCTTTAATTGAAAAAACATCCATTGGGATGTGGGCGCATGATTCATGATCCTCAGGTAATTCAACATAGCTATATGATTGTGGAAAATGGCCCATGTATAGATGATTTACCTATTCGAAACGGTGATGTTCCATAGTTGTGTTGAACTACCAAAGGGTAACATCTCTCAGAAAACGTCAGAATACCACCTATCCATAGAATCTCACAGTGCAACTGGCCGAAGGTACGAAGGTGGGCCTTCTGCTTCTCCCCTTTCCAAAGCAATTTGATGAAAGCATCATAAAAGACCTCCGGCTGAAGACCCCAGGATTACACCCTGGAAGTGCCGATTTTTAGCCACAGATTTTTGGTGAAGGAGAAAATCATTCAGGAAGATGGGGAAACTACAAAATTAGGGGAGATACTCATACTTGGAGCTCTTATCATCAAGCATCAAAATTTTGCTTTGGGTAGAGACATATTTTCGCACCTTAAGAATTGGATGGTTTGATTTCAATTACCCTTGGCTTATTTAACAGATCTATGGGACATGGCCCATTTATAGATGATGATTCTGATGTACTGATTTACCTATTGTGATGTACACCGTTCATAGATTTACCTATCAAAAAAGGTGGATTTCCATACGCTCTCACAACAAGTGACATCCGCGGCTGAATTCGGTGTCCATACGCACCCTGTCAAGGACCCCGAGTTGGAATCTGGAAGACCAAAGGTTTCCCCAAAATCACCCAGAAGTGGTTGATTTTCATTGATTTTCCACATCGAACTGTTGGTTTATCGGTAGACCCTCGAATTATGGCCATCTGGGAGTTTCCATAGTCACAGGGAAAGCCCAAAATTGATGGATGGTTTATTTTCATGGAAATTGCATCTATCTGGGTAAATTATAATATTTCCCTAACCTGAATTAAGGCCATTTGGGGATGATTCCCCTTACTAACCATGATTTCCAGGGTTCGGTCGTAGTGAGGTCGTTATAATTTACCCAGATCTATAAATGAATGATTTCGGGGTACCCGCATTTTAGGAAACCTCCAATGAAGTGGAAGTGCACCTCCAAGTGGCCCCGACACAGAGGAATTTTCCGGCTGGGGGCCAAACAAACTTGAAGCCCCTCCGAGGAATCACCTCAGGAATAAACAGAACCGGGAATTGGAAGCGAATGGGAAAAGTTAAACGGAGTTGCTTCACTTGGTTTGTCCTTAAAATCATGATATATAGATATATAATTCATTGTAGACATATATATATATATATTATGTATATCCAAATATACATGTTATACATTATTGCATATGCATGTATATATATAACTGTATATGTATAATTTCTCGTTGGATCGATATATGAGATACTCATGACCATCAAAAAAATGATGATGTAATGGGATTTGAATAGGGAAAATAAATGGGATTTATATCTCATATTTTATCACAAGCACTTTGGGTTCTCTTCTGGCAATCAAACATGGTTTCAATGGGAATTTCAGGGTCCTAAAATGGAGGTACTGTACCATATAAGGCCATATTTTGTGGGGATATCCCCTTACATAGGCCTTATATATGATAGGTACCTCCAATTTAGGTTCCTGAAATGGCCATTGATGGTTTGCTGGAAAATCCCCGCAAGTAAAAGTGATGTTCCCCAGTAAAAGCTCCGGGTAGTTCGATGATTTTCCCAGTCAAAAAGCCCAGCCATGGGATCGTGGATGTCCCATGTTTGAGGACACATGAGTCTCGGGTAAGTTGTATGGCAGGCCAAAAAAAACTAGATCTTACTACTGGATGCCTATCTGAAATGGCTTAACTGACACCAACATCCGCATTTTCCATGTTTACTTCACATATCCTGAGGTGAATATCTACGATTCCAGCAATGGGCATCCCTGAAGCACACTTGCACAGCTACAACTTTGAGTAAGCCAACCTGGCAATACAAAATCACCACATGTAAAAGGCAATTCACCTGCCAACCACTCATTTTTCGACTGCCATGTTGGACAACGGGTGGGAGGGTATTTCATCCATCACACCCATTCTTGTTGGAGTTGCGTTCCCTTTTCATGCCTGGCTAAACCTTTTTTTGAACACCCCCATGTTGCTTTTGCTAGGTTCCATGTTTGCTGATTAAGAACCACTTGAACACCCATGTTGGTAAACACTGTAAACACCCATATTTTTCTTGGCAACCCCCACGTTTGTGGGTCAACAACCACCGTCACTTGGGTAACAAATATGTTTGTTACTTAAACCCCCGTGCGTTGTTGGTTGGTTAACAATTCTTGCTGTTGGTAAGCCCACCATGTTTTTGTTGCTTACCCACCGGGAATCAAACATGGCGAAAGTCCTCCAATTCATCAATGATTTTCCAAAAAGTCAGCCGTTTTTTTGGGAAATCCCAGCCGTTTGTTTGATTATGCCACAATTCTGGGTTGTAGTTCCATTATAACTATAGCTATTGAAAATGGCCATAGAAATAGTGGATTTTCCCATTTAAAATGGTGATTTTCCATAGTTATGTTAGTTTACCAGAGGGTATCCACCTAAAATCCAGATCCCAGAAATTGAAAATTTTCCCAGCCAACCGTAGTTATGATTGCTGAAGGGTACTTGGACATGCGAGTTCCGCGAATCGGATCCGTGGTTTTTAATTTATAATCCACATAAGCCATATTTCATCCCATATATAAGTGGGGATATTCCATTTTTTTTCCATATATCATTGGGGGTATATCAGTATAACCCATATATATAATATATATTATTATATAACTTATATAACCCATATATATATATTGCAAGTATATATAACCCATATACGAAGTGGGATGCACCGCACTGGTCTCTGTGTTCCTCTGTAGCTGCGCTGAGCTCCATGAGCTCCACACCACACAGAGTCCAGGCACGAAGCCGCGCCAAAGACCTGCCATGCCTCGGCAACGACAGAAGCTGAAACGAAGAGGTCGGAGAACGGCTTCATGGATGCTACCCCTGTTGGAGAACACATATATAATATATATAATATATATATATATGTATGTATTGGCATTTAAATATATATAAGTTAGAAATAGATAGATAGATAGATAGATAGATATTGCAGGATATGTAGGTATATTATCTTGGAAAACTATGACATTTCACTGACCTAGAAACAATGGTTTTCTTTGGAATATCTCCCCAGATATGTTTTTTTCATCCTGGAGTAGATAGAATATGGGATTTTCAAACATATCCTCATCTTAGTATGGATTCTTTGAATTTACCATATACTCCAGGATGACTATGTATACATATACACGCACATATGAATAAAATATTGTAAATACAAATATATAGTATTCATATACAGTGCACATTCGTTTTTCATTGTTTTTCTATATATTTCTCAACTGAGGAACGGTCTGAGCCACAGAATATACACAAATACAATGTGAATACTAAATCAAAATGTTGCATACCTGCAACATCCTGCAAATGTCTGTAAACTCAAAGGTGTCTGTCAAAAGTAATTTTGTTGGCTCTATCTCATCGAACCCACTTTCAAACCGTAGTACATCCCAGTAAGACACCATAAAATCCCATCAAACCCACCATAGAATCACCATAAAACCCCATAAACCCACCATAAAAATCACCATAAAACACCCTAAAATACCATGTGTGTTCTCCCTATCCACATAACATCCATAAAACCCCAGTGGTGAGACGCCGCACCTTCAGCCTGACGGATGCCGCGCATTGCTGCAAGCGTGCCCTGAAGCCATCAGTTTTTCAGTTGAAAAGGAAGTACTCTACCTAGCGATGGGATGGAGATATCAAGTTAAGTCAACTGACTAGATATATTATATATATTATATATATTGCACTAATTATCATATCATGTTAAATCATTCTAATATATCAACCATAGTTATATACTGGTTGGTGGTTGACCTACCCCTCTGAAAGATATGAAAGTCAGTTGGGATGATTATTCCCAATGTATGGAAAAATAAAGAATGTTCCAAACCACCAATCAGTAATCCATCTTTTTCTTCAACAACGCAGCCACCTCCAAGCTAAGAAACTGGGCCAAGACAGCGTAGGCGAAAGCCATTGAATTTGAATGCATTTTTTTAGCAGCAAATTTGGAGGCACACCCCATCAAGAAAGCGAAGATATGATCCGGAAATTGGAAGGAACGAGAAATGTGCAAGGATGCTACATGGCAAAAACCAAAACTCAGCAAATGTGTAGACTGAGATCATCATAAGGTCGAAAAGTCGGAAATAGATCACGGGAAACTGAAACCAGAAAAACCAGAATCAACCAGATTCTGGAATGATTTACTAGTCAAATACTCTTCCCATTGTTGTGGGTAGTAGCAACAAAATCCCGTTCCCAACAAATCAGGATGAAGAATGATGAAGATGTATTCTCTAAGGATCTCCTGAATATCCAGGGCGAAAAGAGACAATCATTTCACATCTATGGCTCATGTCGCCCTGTAACCCTGAAAAGAATAGTCGGAACTTGGGATGTTTGCCACCCCAGTTTCGGAGATCATAGGATTGGAATGGTTTGGACATACCCATCACTGGCTCATCACATGGTTTTTATAACCACCCAACTGCCACGGCAAATCCGAACCGAAATCCCAACATCCGCAACCGGCTCCTGGAAATTATCTCCGCTCTTGATGCCATCCCCCTCAAGGGGTTTCAGCGGAGGAAAATGGGATGATCTGCGAATAGAAAGGTACATCATGGTACATCCCATTTTAGATGCAGATGGGATGACCATTTTAATGACCATTAAGACCATTGGGATGATTTCTTTTTCGGCCCAATGATCTTAAAATCACTTGACTTATTAAGCATACAGAAGTTCAAATCTCAAGTTTTCGGGAGAGAAAAATCATCCGAAATAAGCCAACATGTGTGGTTTTCTTCATTTGAAGATGTTCTTTTTGAGAACGAAATCATTCAGAGCTCGCCACGGGCGTTGCCGAGCCTCGAACTAATGCTTCCGAACCTCGAAAATCTTTGCCATGCAGTGCATGAAAGAAATCCTGCACCAGTTGATAGGTGGGCAAAATCCCATTATTTATGGGGATTCAACATGTTTTAACCATCCAAGATGGTGCAGGATTTCTTCCACCCACCGTATGTGCTCTAAGTCCCAAATGTTGAAGGTTGAGTCCCAAGGTTTTCCCAACACCCACCTGCAAGTGCATTCGTGTCTTCACCACATCTAAGGGCTGCATCACCATCAACTGCGGCAGTTTGACAAAACTCCTGGGAAATATGGATTGGATGATATATAAATATAAATGAACTTATAAATATAATATGTATAATCTATTATTGTTAGTGCTATTATTATCATTTGTATATAGTGGAAAATGGCGATATCTAAATAGTTTTTTGGATCGTTTATTTTGTGTTGGATCACTCAACTGCCAATATGATCTAAACATTAATCAGGAGTTATCAGATTGGATCTATATACTGTGTATATATGTAATATTATATGATATGATTATATATGATTCACATTTCTTCTACATATATTTCAAAGATATTATCACTGTAAAAAAATGGGGATATCATATTGGATCATCTTCCAACAGAATCGGAGAATGTAAAAACATGTAACTTTCCCATCATGGATTGCCATAATCCCCAACGTATTGCACCTATCCCCCGAACTAATCATCAACCGGCGTGCTATGAACACTCCAAAGTAAGCGGATTTCTTCAATGGAAACTCTCCGGACAATCTCTGGACATCAGGATTCAGTATGATTTAGTTTCGTATACCCTCTGGTATAAAAACGTTTATATACATAGGGAAAATGTACCATGTTATATGGGTAAACCAACAAATCACCCATTTTCCATGGCTTTTTCTTCGGTTACCAGGCCGGGTAACCTCTGGAATTCACAAGAACTCAGCCATCATTCGGTGACTCTGCTCCGCAACACCTCTGCTGTGGCCGCCACACCAGCCGCCACAAAGCTGGCATACGCTGGGGGCCTTGGCTTGGAAGTCTTGGGGGAGTCCAGTGAACAAAACAATATCCGCACGTTCTATGTAGGTAGGTTCATAGGTGTTTGAATGGGAAATTCATCTATCAATGGTGGATTTTCCTTTGCCACATGTGATTGCGATTAGATGACCGGAGGGTAACATCTGGGTGGCCTTTCCTTTCATCTTTTTCTTCCACCCCCTGATCCAAAGCACATGTTTTAAGATGTACCCTTCACAAAATTGGCAGCTGGAAGCTGATTTTTTTGCCAATTCTCAGAAAAAAAATCGTCCAGCCCCTGATCTGGCGTCGATGTGAAAATTCGAGGGATGGTTTCAATGGATTGGCTTAAGGGAAAATTTACAGGAAACCATAGATTTTCCCATTAAATATGGGGCTTTGCTGCAAAGTTTCCCTTAAACCAATCCATGCATGGTTTGTTGATTCATACCTGTTCCATATTTCTTCAATAAACATGGTGTGCAGAACGAATCGTTTCCACTGAAATTGCCATGCAGTTGGGGCCTCATTTCTGGAAAAAAACCACAGCCACGATAGCCACGACACCCGTGCCTTCGACTGGTGGCCATGCTGATGCGGGGATGTCTACATCTTAGACTTAAACACTGACCCTTCTGCAACTTGATGCGGGCATTGTTCTGCAAGGTTCAAAAGTATTTCAAAGTAGTGTGGCTACTTGATGACACAATGCTGGGTGTCAGATGGCGTCAGCACTTTTATTTGCATTTGTGTGGAACCAACAAAATGGGTAGAAGGCCATGGATATGTTACAGAATGTTATGTTTGATCCGAAAAAGGTCACACTGAAGCCATTGGTTTCCCCGTCTTCCTCATGCATCTGTTGTCAGAAGGGGGCATATTTACTGGAGCCAAAACTACCATTTTTCTCACTTCAGATTTTTCTTACTTCAGATACTTCAGGGATAATACCTTCAGCTTGGCGCCTCAAGTCGCCATACCCAACTTGGCAATTTGTGCCAGGTCGCTACGGAAATAGGCCATGTTCCTCAATTCTCCAGTGCAATGTGAGTTTACGAGATGGTACTTGGTGGATTTAATGCTTAACCAGTGGGAATGCAAGAATAATAATAATTCTCAGCTTGTAAGCGGTTGGGTGGGTGGCGCACTTCTCCGCCAGGTACTCAGCTTTGATGTTATGGGCAAACCATGGCAAACCAATAGCTTCTTCCGAATTTGGCCAAGAGTCCCTTGGAGTTCTGTGGTGAATCTTGGAGGGATGTAGTCCCACAGGCAGCTTGTGGTTACCCCAAATCCTCACCATGATTTTGCGCCAGGTCGTCTACAGGGTAGTACAACCCCCGAACTAATGGTCAACCAACAGGGGTTTTGAACCCTGATATGGCTTGAAGCATCTTGAACCCATCCCCAATGATGAAGGCAGCTAGATTTCTGGGCATGTCCCTTGTCTGATTGCAGCCATACCCCCTTTGGTTTCTGCACACCTTTTCAGCGAGAACAGGCTCCCGAAGAAACCTAGACTTGCCTTGGGCCTCCATCACTGGTTGCCAAAAACATACTGAAAGTAGTCTGAATGTTCAATGCCCAAAGTGCTTTACGAGAAATTTTGCAGGAAATACATCAAAAATAAACTAAGTTGAGGGTGGGTAAAATCATAGATGTCATAGGGTTCCTGTAGATTTTGCCCTTAAACCTATGATTCAAGGTTCTTCCTTTAAGTGATCCAGTCATGAAGAAAACGCAGTGATGGCATCAGACTGCAACCGCTTGACGTTTCAACGGTGGTAAGTCCTGGGTCGCAACGTCTGTTATTCTACAGTACCAGTCATGTCATTCATGTGGGGTGACATTATAGGATGGTTCATTGGATTGATTTAAGGGACAGTCTACTAGGAAACCTCCATATTCTATGGGAAAAAAAAACATGGATTCAACCCATTGAATGGTTATATGGTTATAATTTCATCCCCCTAATATTAACACCCCCTAAATGGTACAAAGGTGTGGAAATTCCTTAGTAAACCATGGTTTTGTTTGGGGGTGTTTATATTTTAAAAAAAAACAGGGGAAGGGATTATTATCCTAATTTACCACACTATATGGAATCCTCATATTAAGCCAATGTGTTTATATAAATCCACACTTTAGGATGGTCTATCATTGGGTGATTTACCACATTAAAAAAAGTGGATTCTCAGTAAAAACGAAGAAAACCCCCGGATGGAACACATGGGATCTATTCATGAATTCTCCCTTGTTGGGTTAAAAAAACTCAGGTATTCAAAAAAAAAGGATGGGATTAGTTGTTTTCACAGAACTCTTGTACATGGTGATATTTATTTCACCTTTTTTGGAATGTGCATGTGAAACTGCGGTTTGGACTTGATTATCTCGCCAACTAGGACAGTAAGACAACCAATGCAGGGGGGGCCGTGAACGCTTAAATCAGCCACAGTGTAAAGGGATAAAACATGATAAAACTATATAACCGCTTGAGAAGACTTGGGAATAAAAACACCGATTTCGGCAACAGATTCCGCGATTACATGTCTATCCCAAACGGGCACTTGTCAGTGCCTATTCAAGGATACAGGTCTAGCCCGACCGACTATTTTTTTCGTAACCATCGAAAAGTCAGGATTTAACCAGCGTCCCTTCTAGCCTAATCATCATAATTCCCCATCCATCTCCAACCTGAAATTCGTTTGGCAATGTGGGGATGAAACTTCCACTTCCAATCCAAAAGCATGATTTCTCGTGACCCACATTGCGCCCACGCACTCCTTGCGACCGAAGAAATCGGTGATGCGTTTGGACTTCAAGTGTGGCCTCGGTTATGCTTGCCCCTAGGTCTCATGGGGAGGTGGGCAAAAGTGTCCGGCAAACGTTTCCTTCAAATCATTTCAAATAGTTGATGGTTCGATTCCAAGTGTTGGTTACTTCAATCCAAGGGTTTTTGGAAAAAATAAATAAAAATAAAATCATGTCATTCTTCTCCACGTTCGTCCCTACCCAAAAACGGCCCAAGAAACATCTTCCAGGAGATTTTGATTTTAACTCATATATATATATATTATTATTATCATATATCATATATCATATATCATATATCATATATCATGTTTGATATAATATAGTATATATAGTATTATATACCATATACTATATATAATATACTATTATAGACTATATGTTATATATTAAAAGTTATATTTCATATCTTACATATCATATATTACATATCATATATTAATGTTGACTACACCTACTCACAGCCACAAGTACGGTGTCAATGCAACCACTGCAAACAGTCAAGCACAAGCGGACGAACCTTTTGCCAGTGCTTGAGCCAAAAGTCGGATGATCCAAAATGAACGGAAGTCCTGCAAGACAGTGCTGCAACATGGTAGAGCTATATACTATACATGAGGGTAGGAATTACCTGTGATTCTTCAACTCCCCCCTCGATACCAAGTTGCTAGTCAACTGCAAGGACGATTTCCGGTAGGTACACATAATACCACAAGATTTTGGAGCCAAATCCTAACGACAACCTACCCTGCGATCTACGGAAGCAGTCTAAGGCAGCTTGTAATCAAGACCCAGTTGATTCAAAGTCATCAGCCATTCAATTGGAGGCACAATTTTGGTAAATCCATTTGCCTTCTGCTGAAGGGTGGTGCAGTGCTCTGCACTGATAGAATCATCTTTCAAAGATTCAGAGCGACTGAAGCAACGTTCACCTTATGCACACGCCCACAGTGGCGCAGTCGCGCGCTGTACCCGGCCTCGAGTACCTGAAGGACGGCATTGTTGTCCTGGAAGAACTTTACTTCAACCACACCACCAACTAGCTGTTGGATAAAGGATTGTAGGTTGTATACCTCTCCATAAAGGCCATTCGCCATTGCGATGAGTTCCGCCTCAGTCGTTGACCGTGCAATGCTAGACTGGCGTTTGCTCTGCCAGTACAATGGAAATGCACACTCTGTGCTCGAGATTTCAATCCAAAGTCCAGAAGTACTTTTCACACTATGAATGCACCCGGCGAAATCTGCGTCCGTATACACATCTAGTCTAATATCATTTTGATGAGATACAGAACCTTTCAGAATGACATCTTCAGAAGTGTTTAAATACGCGACACAACGATGCAACTGGCGATCTTCAAACTTACTCCATGTCGTGACGCGACTGGCAAGTCTGGTCACGATAAAGGCAAGGTCCGGCCTAGATAGCCTACTCAGCCACAGCAGGCGCATCAAGATCCTCGATGCATCTTTGCCGAGCTCACCTGTCTGCGAAAGGTCCTCTTCGCTGGCTGATGCTCCAGGAATGTGTGGAGTTGGAACACTCCTGAATCTTGACTTGTCAAAGCCTGTCAGCTCGCAGTAGGTGTCGACAATGCTGTCGGCGTACGATCTCATGTCCAACTCACATGTGGTTTGCTGATCTTCGACCTTAATTGTGTGTTTCCTACCAAGAATGAGGGTACCTTCTTGGCCTAAGATGAACTGTTCTGGTTCAAGCTTTACGGATTTCCTAAGCTGTGTCCAGAATTCTGTGTGACATCTTTGATCACTTGATCACCACACAATGTAAGATCATCAACATACACATTGAGAAGTAACGTGATTGTTTCATTGCCAATTTTCCATGGAATTATGTAGTTTGACGGATCCATTGGAAGTTCCTGCGCACCAAGATTCCTCAGTCGATGGTCTAAGTGATCTTGCCACCAGCGTCCTGCTCGAGGATGTCCATACAAGGACTTCTTGAGACGAACAACCAATTTGGTCCCGGTTTGGAATTTCTTGTGCCATTCATCTAGCCATAATTCTGTTGGAATGATCACGTAAGTTAGATCATTGTCGTCTAACTCAGATTGAAGGAACGCCTGAATGGCATCGGAGCAGGATGCTGCATTCCCTTTCCTACAGGCGTACCAAAGGGCTACATTCAAGGCTGCCAATGATGTTGGGGTCGTGGCGGTTTGGTCAAATAGAAGAAGATTGCTGTCCTGGTCACGGACCTGATCTCCCCCTGTATACTATTCGACTCTTCCACTTCTACTTGGATGGTTCCAACTCAAAGTGTTTTATGCCTACTAGTGTTAACAATTCGGCTACTTTGATGTGGGCTCCTGTTGCACGCGCCCAAGCACGAACCTGATGCAACGGCGCAACGGTGTCATCATCCCATGTGGAATTGGCCCTCAAACCAATGGCTTCTTGTTTCAATGCCTCTAAGGCCCTCAGATCATTAGACCATTCCTTACGGGTCAGAGATTTGGTTACTACGGCTAATTTGGGAACATGCTTGTACAAATGCTGCGGATACCATGCTTCCAAGATCATGTCTGCGAATGCGGGTGTGTAATATGCAGTGAGCTCTGCGTTTCCACCCATGGATTCTCCATGTTCATGGTAATTTACCACCTTTCCCTTTCAAACCGAACCGGCAACCATTACAATAAGCCCGTTTGAGATTAAAACGCTTTTCAAAGGCCAACCACTCTGGCAAGTTCCAAATCTCTGCTTCCTGTGGCAGTTCAAAGGCAATCCTACCGTGATTTGTCATGCAACATTATGCAAATTGCATGGCATAGCCCAACATGCGTCTTGTCTCAGCTCGCTTCTTCTTGAGTTTTTTTCATAACTAGCCCCATGCTGAGACACATTTAGTCTTTGAATCGGGGAATAGTGTGCGCAGGTTATTGATATCCAGCTGTCGGCTCCTGGCACACTCTGCAACTGCATGATTGCCTGCTGAACATGATCAGGATTGGTGAGATCCAACACCCCCCTGGTAAGACGGGTGCAATCAACTCCAATTTCTCCTGACCTCTTGCCCAAGATTGAATCATCACTGCAAGCATATTCAAACAGCTTCCCACGACCTTTCAGCGTTGAGGTTCGTCTTGTCATATTTCTAGATCGGTTGAGTTGCATCCAGGGTAAATGCAATTTTTCCAACCAATGCTTCCGAAGACCCTGGGGGTATTCCAGCACTAAAAGGAAGATCTGCAGGATCCACCCCTTCCAAATCTTCTGTTTCAACCTCATCATGCATGGCCTGGGGGATTTCCTCTGCCTCTTCAACCTCAGGGCTCAAAGGTGCAGATGCTTTTGCTGCTTCAACTGCAGGAGTTGTTGGCGCAGTTGGAGTACCTGGAATTTTGGTTCCTGTAGCCACTCTATCGGCTCGGATGAAAGCATTGAAGCGTGCACGGCACATTGCATTGTGCACACTATGTTCGGAACTAAACGCACAGGCTCTGCATCCTACAGTGGGGCCATACTTTATGATACGATCTAAGGTGATATATTCATTTCTTTTTGTTCGGGTTTCAGGTGTAATACTTGAAACTGGAATATCCAATGGCATTATCTCTTCGAGTTGTGTTTGACCAAATGTAGCTAAGGCTTGATCTGCAGCGAACTTCACGGGCAGCTTTGCTGGCCCTTCCTCAACGTAAAGTTCTTCCGCTGGAACAGCAATGCTATTAGCATAGCCTGGTTCACGATCCTTCACTTTAGCATAATCCAAAACAAGATACACACCTAGATGGCTCTTGGGCCCATCACCGAATCTCCAACCAACAAACAATCCAGGCTTTGTGGACGCCTGAAACTTTTCTCTGTGCAATGGATCAACCCTGTAGTGGACCAGCTGGCCCAGCAACAAGAGGCGACCTTCGAACTCAAAAGCAGCTGCTAGTTTATGTCTAGTCTCATCTTTACCTGCAATTTTATGCCTTGCGTTCAGCATGGTGGCAGCGAATGCAACAGAATGAGACCAGAGTCCAACTATCGTGCCGAACCCCGCCTGGAGGTGAACCGCCCTGGTGTTTTCTTCCAAAGTCCGAACATCTCTTTCCAAAACACTATTGTGGGGAAAACGGTTTTCTAGGGTCCCTTCGAAAACGAAGCCAAGCTGTTGGGCAGCAAGGCGAGTCTCTGCAGCCTCAGACTTAATCATGACACATGGTTGATTGTATGAGGGTCCTAAGAAACTCAACAAATTCTTTACAACCGTTGGGGTGTCTCTTTTGGAGATTGGAAATGCACGAAGCCAGCCACTGTACTCATCACGAACGACCTGCACGGTGTTGTCCTTACCTAATGCAAGTTTTTGAACAATGATGAAATCAGTTGAGATACGTTCACCAAACTGAGTGACTGGTTCTAAACCTCCCCTGTCATGAAGTGGGTCTGACCTGAGTTTTCGAACCCTTTTCCGGTACATGCGACTGCGATTGCAAATCGGACATGCGGGATTTTTGGGAAAATGTGCAATCAAATGTTCGGGGCTCTGAGCCTCTCGGATCAATCTAGTCATTCTATCGACCGGCTCCTCGGCTGCGTCTTCCAAATCTGCATCACTAGGCACCTCATCTGCTACTGCAGGATCACGTTCACCTGCTGCAAGGGCTGGAGGATCGTTGGACACCACACTTTGCATAGCTCTTGATTGATCTTGAGACATTTGTATGTACCCCTTGAACGAACATTTTCTTCTACACGGTCAGCAAAGAATCTTTGACCCTTACATGCGACCTGAAGATGATCTGCACTCTCCACAAAATATGGCAATTGACCTGGTAACCACACTAACGGTCGACCACTGTTGACAACTTCACCAAGGCTGCGGGCAATGGGACGGCTATCAAGGATACGATGTTCAGAAGTACCAAAGTTACTTCCATGCAAACTGAAGCTCTCTGTACTATTTGTGGTTCCATTTCCTGTTTCAAATCTGATTTCCGATGCCTGATTCAAACATTGATGAACCAGACTTTCAGGAATGCCTTGATCAGTCAATGAGCGAATGGGTGCGAGGGATCTGGAGGCTCCAGAATCCGCTATCCACTCAATGCTGAAATCAGAACCTAAACGTGTCGATGCAATGCATGCTGCTTCTGAAGTTCGAACACATACCGGAACCCCGGGCAACAACGGATCCCGCGGTGGTGCTGCGAGTGGCAGACTTCCACCTGGCTTTGCCTTATCTAAGGATGCACACATTGCAGCGAATGATGCAAAGAATGCCTTGAAAGGATACATGAACACATCAAAGGTCTTCCGAATCAATGTCATGTTGGTTCGAGATGCCTCGGCCCCCCTGATGTTACTGGCAATCAGGGTCGCGACGGTAGCCTTGGCATTGGCCTTTGCCTGAGCCTTTGGCTCTGACTTGGCCTTCGGTGCTCCTTCATGCAAGAACGGACAGCTGTCACCTCGATTGCAATTCGGGTAAAACAAACACTTGACCGTGGACTTGCCCTGCTTAGTCTTTGGCTCAGCTTTTGCTGGTGGCGATTTGCCTGGAGCATTGCCCTTTGGGCCGCCCTTTGGGCTTGGACCAGCCTTTGGCTTGTCCTGCGAACCTCCTTCCTTACCTTTCCCACCTCCCTTTGGTTGTGCCTTTGGCTTTGCTTTAGGCTTAGTAGGATTTGGCATGGCACTATAGTCCTTTGGACTTGATGCATCAACGTCAACATTTTCACCCACGGCTGCATTAGCCCTACCCTTACCGTCACCTTTGGCCTTTGGCTTTGGTTTTGCCGACGGAATCAATGGCCTTGCCTTGGGTGTCACTGATGGCCTCACTGATGGGCTTGCCTTGGGTGTCACAGGTCTCACTGATGAGGATGCTGGACGTGCAGGCACGTCTGTCGATGAGGTTGCCGGAGTATCAACAGCTTGATCTTCTTCGTCCGAAAAATGGCAGAGAGTCTCAACTTCTGACTCACTCTCAATCGCCACTGCTGAAGAATCTGACAAGTTCTCAGCCGCCCACTCGAAGACCAGGAAGAACGATGTGCTTATCCTCAGGCCAGTCATTATTCAAGAACCTGGTTCTCTCGTCAATCTGCTGGACTCTAAGACTCCAAGCCTCCGCCCTCTGACTCCCAGGTGCCAACACCGAAAGCAGTCTCCCAATGCGTTGCTTCAACAAGCTCAAGAAATGCCGGTGAATCCCCCTCGTCCGAGCACGACCCTGCCTACCACCATGCCTAGACTCAAGATTCCTCCAATGAGCTTCAAGAACAGCCCCTTGACGCTCCCTAAGTGGACTCCGAGACCTCCTCCTCCACGGAGGCACCCGACCTGGTGGGGGTGGCCCTGGCGGCAAAGGCGCTCGCCAACCTGGAGGTGGTCCAGGAGGCGGTCTTGGCCCTCTGCCAGGCATGCAAGGATGCAGCGATACCAATTGCAGTGAAACCCTCAGTGAACCAGTGAACGCCAAAGCAATCCTGGAGTAAGTCACGCCAATTCAGTGGTGCTGGCAAGCAGCACTGGCGGGAGCAAGATGTTCTTTGCGAAGAATCTCTTTGTACTCAGCATCAGGATGTGCGCGGTGAGACACAGGATATAGAGATGAGAAATCAAATCTTGGAAAAAAGGTCTTCAAAAGTTTTAAAAGGAAACGAAAGGAAAGCGCGAAGAGGGAGACATGTAAATTAATTACTTCAGGTTGATTCATCCCCATCATGAAACTTTTTTCATGTCCTTTGCTTTCTCCCTGGGGTACCTTCTCGCATTCAATCTCACATTTCCAGCGCAGGCGGTGGAGGAAGTTTCAAGAATAGGAAACCCATAGGAAAGGTTGGTTGTTGTGAATCACGGATGGCAGGCCGAATCCACTGATGGCGTCGAAAACGAAACAAATCTGCAGGACTTCCTCAATGTTTATAGTTGACAACATCAAAAACGAAACAATTCTGTGAGACTTCTCAATTTTTGAAGTAGACAACATCAAATGAGACAATTCTGCAAGACTTCCCTCAAAAATGGACGGTTGAGTGTAGAGCTGACGGCCTCGTACCAATGCGTCGAAACGTGCTTCGCGCCAAAACGGCGTGCACTTTTTGAACATCTCAACCTCCAAAGGTGCTCTGACCGTGTGTGCTTTGTGCATTTTGACTTGAAGATGTGCTTCGCACCACAACGACGTGCACTTTTTGAACATCTCAACGTCCAAAGGTGCTCTGAACGTGGTGTGGTTTGCATTTTGACTTGTAAAATGTGCTTCGCGCTACAACAGCGAGCAATTTTTCATGTCTCAGCTGGCCAGCTGGCTCCGCACCCGCCGCTTTAGCGAGCCTCCGTTTCGACCGTCCGGGGCCACAAATCCTTGGAAAAACAATGTTTTGCGACATTCCGACCTTTTCAGGCACGTGGATCTTCTTTCTTCTGGGACGCTCTTTTTTCATCTTCTCTCTTCTTCTCCTCTCTTCTCTGACTCTTCCCGTCTCTGCTTTTCATCTCTCCCTATTGCCGGAAGTTGGACTTGTAAACTTCCTTGGTAATTCTTTTACTAAAAAGTATAAGGCTCACAGGTTGCAAAGGTGTAATCATGTGGAATCTAGTGAAGGAATGTTTGATATCTAAGGCAACTATTGTATCACATATGGTGGGGTACTGACATTTAATGATGGGTATAAAAATGTCTTTCAACCATTCATAGGAAACATCTCCCTGAAAGCATGGTTTGTGCTTCAGGGCGGAACCACTTGGGCCAAGAAATGGTTCGAATAGGAACGGGGATAGGTTAGCAAAGTAGCAAAAAGCGCTCCGACTATTTTCAACACAAGGCTGTTGCGTTCTTTACATATTACATCACATTTCATTCTACAACCTGCACAGAGTGAACCTCCACGTCATCCGAAATCAGTACCGAAGCTGCTGTTTTGTGTTCTTTGACCACCTGATAGGTTTCGAAAATCAACACTTTGGAACTATTTTCGAGCTGTGGCTGACCACTTCCCACATCTGTCTCGAGAAAAATATGTATAATTTCAAAATATATTAGAGTTTCGCTGTGTAAACAAAGTGAACAGAAAAAAACTAAAATACAGAAGAAACTAAGTAACACGAAAGAAACACACCTAGACATACGCTGCAAGTAGTGCATACCAATATTGTCCGGCATTCAAACTGGTCCATCTTCTCGCATTCCATCTAAAATGCTATCTGGCATTCGATCTGACATTGTATCCGGCATGTCTTGTGGCTCTCTTACTGGCATATCTTCGTGCTCATTGGAACCTCAAGCTGACGGTGGAGTTCCAGACCCCCACTGGGATCAGTAGATGGCTGTAAGATCTAGAGCTGGCAGCTGGCGTCATGCGATTCTGGCATATGGCATATGTGCGGAGATTCGACCAAGCATATCGTCTGACCTCTGCCAGCGGAGGAGAGGGGAAGGAAGGGAGCAAGGATGGAAGCGAAGAGCTGACACAAAATCTAACAACCCTCAGTGGACAGGTACTGAAAGACCGAAAAGAAAGGTTATCTCTTGTGGAGGAAGTATCCACCTAGTGTATGACAATAGAACACAAACTGATCAACGACCAATTGAATTTGCAAGGAAAAGTGAAGGACTCACACTCGTATGAGTCTGTCATGCTTCACTTGGTGCTGAATTTGTCCTTGAGTAATGCATCGGTCCAGCCAAGCAGCACGGCGCGAAAGAGGTTCAGGTTCTTCTTCAACTGGAACATCTTCGTACTCAGCAGCAGCCTCTGTGTGTGTGTTGTCAGAAAAATTGAAGACAGGAAATGACAGTGAGGGAAAAGTGGCAAAGAGAGAAAAGCGAAGGAGCGTGGCAAAGGGAGACGAAAGCAAGTTTGGAAGCGGAAACAATCGAATCGAAAGATCAAGGAGGGACATGCGCACAAGCAGGGGCAAAGAAACTAAAAAAGACATGACACCTGCTCAGCTGCAAGATCTTTTTCGAAGTCAGGGCTGCGATGGGGCAAGCGACAACGAGCAGGTGTATCCTGCACCACCAGAATGCAAGACTAAATTGAAACGCAACGGCAACTCCATGAAGAAATGCGCCAAAACCCTTGGAACAATTTTCTCCGAAGAAGTGCTACACACATCTCACGCCTGACAGACATCTCCTTCCTAATGTGTCATTCGTAACATCTTTTGCCTGACATGTCACTCGCTCCCAGCATCACCACCGCCACCAGCACCACCACCATCACCGGCATCATCATTATCATTATCATCATCACCATCATCATCATCATCATCATCAAGGTCCTCCAGGCGTTCAACTTTTGAATGCCGAAACCGGCAAGCAGAGCCACGCTTGCAGTGTCCGCGTGCCAAATCCCGGCATTTAGGCGTCCACCTTAACAGACAGACACGGCTTCCAAAAGCTCACACACCCGGCTGGAAGTAAGAACATTGGGAAGGCGACAGATAAGAACATTGGGAAGGCGACAGAAACGAAAGAAAACGTGGCCGTGCACCTGAAAGCTACTGGTGAAATTTCAGTAATTCTGGTAGCGATGGTAGAATGGTTGGCCTTCTTGTTTTCCTTCATGCACTCAAGCACACGTATCTGTACGAAGAATACTTGCTAGGAGATGAGGGTCTGATGTGGCCAATCAAAAACAACAAGGATAGCACGGATAACATGGACCCGGGCAAGCCGGCGGCAGAAGTTTCCCAAACATAAATGACCTATAGTTCAAAGACAACCTGTCCCGACCGTGTCCTTCCCTCGACAAGCGGTTTTTTTTTCAGCGAGAGACGAGGCAAAGTCTTCACACTCCACACTCCACACTTCACACTGCACTCTTCGCACTCCAAACTTCAAACTTCACACTCCACACTTCACACTTCACACTCCACACTTCACACTTCACAGTCCGCACTTC
>Ga0126342_10003029_pt1 | contig 27247 bp, 29 predicted proteins | sample Cyp1metagenome_FD_92528 | JGI IMG/M metagenome (GOLD analysis project Ga0126342, IMG submission 92528) | Coral microbial communities from Lord Howe Island, Old Settlement Bay, Australia - Cyphastrea 1 metagenome | ecosystem: Host-associated > Invertebrates > Cnidaria > Coral ... | reverse complement strand
GCCAGGTTGTCACATGTAGTGTCTGCTGCCATTTCGGCTATCAGGGCCCTTGAGCTACATCGCTATCGCCACTAGCAAAAAGAGCCGCGTTGGACTGCACGATACCGTTGCCAATTCACAATAACTATATAAATACATATACATATACATGTACATATGCATTTATCACACATACATATACGTACATGTATATATGACACCAATATTTACATAACACACACACACATATATATACTGTATACATATATAGATATTTACTTGTTTGTGTATGCATTGTGCGCAAATGTATCAAATGGTGCCGAGGCATTCCATCCTGGCGGGGTTTGGATCTCGAGAGTAAGATCTTGGCGTCCGACACTCGCAAGCGGCAAAACAGGACGTGACGGGGCAATTATAAGTAGTTAAATTAATAGCAACGTAGCTAATGTTTATGGCAACCTATTGCAACTTACAACAATGCTTCATGATTTCTAGCAAATAGTAGCGATTTTGCAAAAGGATAAGCAAATCTTATACCAGAGTAGTGGTAAATCACTAGTATTTTTGTTTGGGTGACTATGTTTGGTGTTGGGCAATGGCGATGATTTGAAATGCTGAAAATAGCAAAATGATTCATGTAAGGCTTGAAATGACATCAAACCTAAATTGGGCCGGATTCGACATGAACTCGAAAATGCATTGCATCAGCATGAAAGTGACGACCCAACCGAGCTGATGTCATTGGTTTCTACGCCATCCAAACTCTTCCCAGGAACTAAATTAGACCCCAAACCCACCCCATGATGCGTTTGGCGAACATCAGGAAGCGCTGGGCGCCGTAGATCAGTTGGGTCCCAGGCATGTGGCAACACATCGGTCAGGCGAGATGATCGTCTTGGTGGATGAATTTTTGGAAGGTGGCACTCTGAGCGTTGATGATCTCACATCCACGACTCTTCAGGATGTTGGAACCTTGTTATTCCCCACCTGCCAGGTGAGGGTCCCTAGATTTGATCAGAATAATTGTCAGGGTGGGGATCACTCGAAGTAAAGTAATTTTTCTTATGGTTGTTTCCTTGTTTTTTGATTTGTGGGGAGGCTGACACGAGGCAAATTCCCCAGGCGATTTTTTTTTTTAACTGGGGTGCAGGTGCCGGAGCCACCAGCTCAGGACGGCTCTATGCCAGGCTCCACCGGAGCGATGTTGGGTGGTTCAATCCTATCCGGCAGCAGCTGATGGAGTCACAGTTGCTGACGGCAGCTGAGTGCGACTGGGCTGGCTGCTTGTGGCTGCTCCCACGGTTGCAGCGCAACCTGGTGGCAGCCCTGGGGCCTGGGCCTGGATTCATGGGGTGCCTTTTTTTTGAACTGTTTTATGTTTGAGAAAAGGGAGCCCACGAGAATTTGGAGCTGGTGCCCATGCATTGATTTTAGTGGTAGTGATATAAATGGGACATAAAATTGAGGACCAAGGAAAAAACTTGCTTGGAACGTGAACAAAAAACCATGCTCTGACAAATGGGACGTATGTATAGTACGTTCCTCATGATTTAGCAGCACTTCACGCCTTGGGATCAGGAATGTGGCAATGGAAAAACCAATAATTAAATTGTTTGAAAGATACCAGGTATTCCTTGATAATCGAATTGGTCAAAGATGGGGGTGCATTGGGATATCCCATTCTCCGACACGAGTTCCCTGAAAGAACACAGGCCTGGTGCCGGAGAAGAATGCTGAGCAGCTTGCAGCCGAAGGCATTGCGCCGGGCCAGTGGCAGCCCACAGCCTTACCCAGAAATACACTGAGATACCTAGAATTCAGTCAAACCTAGGACATACTGCAATGAAGCAATTCCATCCCCCTAGTATGGAATGCCGGAATGCCCTCCATATGCGGCCCTCAAAATGAAAAGATACTACGGTAAACGAGGGTTTCTAATTGGTATTTAACATTTGGGGGGAAAGGAAAAATGTGGCAAACCACATAATAAACAATCCCACCCCCAAAATAGAGCTTTATTAAAATGGGTAATACGGTATGCCCGTATGAGTGGGATGATGTAAATGAACCCCTTTTATCTACGGTTTGTTCATGGGATGGTGCCAATGGCATTGGGAGAGAATCCCACAGTACTGGAGGCATCGACTGGCATTTCGTGGCGAAGGAGATTCGTGCTCTACCGTCGAATGATGCACTTCCTCGCAAGGGCGTGACCACTTCAACAGATCCTTGGCGTCCAAATATTTCCAATTAGATAACCAATGCTTACAGTATGTGGCTGGTGAAACCTAGGAATTTCATGGAATTTCTTCTGAAATGCATTGTCACTATAGAGGAAGGAAACCATAGGAAACCCATAGGCTCAGCATGCCATGAGGTGTGCGTCCATGGCGATGCTCATTTGGGCAACATCATGTGGCACAGGGGCCAGCTGAGATTGATTGACTTTGACATGACAGCAGTGGGTCCCGCGGGTGCTGACGCTTGGCCTTCGTCCTGACACGAAAATGGTGATGCCAGTGGGTGTTTTTGGTAGGGTGCTAGCTTGATGATAGGATCTTAAGGTCTTTCAGAACTCGGAATGTGTCTGCAGAGGTGCTGCACCACAACACTGATGTCATATTCCTTTGCAGGTCATTCTGATTGATGTGGCAAACAATGCTGACGCATTTCAGTAAGACACGGTGGGCGCGTTGGTGCCCCAAGTTATAAAAATCAATTGGTGGGATATCATCACCGACCAATCCTTGTTGCAGTGGATGTTTTCTAGTGGAGCGTAGGGCCCCCAAGGGCCCCAACCCATCGGGCTGAGGATTTGGCATACCTGGTCCTGATGCTGCAGCTCGTCATTATTTTGTTCAGGACCTTGCACCACTGGGGAACATACGAAGTCAAGAAATGGAAGACCCACATCAACAGCGTGTGGGCGTGACACCAACAAAGTTTTGGGTTTGATCTCTGAGACCAGCTGCCTGTCAGGTTTCGTTGCGGCTTCAGCCCTGATGCAGTGGCAAGTGTGGAGGCGCAACGGTGCTTTGCTGAAGGATATTTGTTGGGTATGGCTTTGGATGCTTCAGAACAAGCACTGGAGGACGGGGATGAGGGTTTGCACCCAACCACTTGGCAATTGTCAGCACATGCTCCAATTTTTGGAACAAATCCATGGCGAAGGGTCACCGAGTCACGGAAACATGTTTCGAACTTGCCAGCGCAGGACTTCCTGTTTGATATGCACCGATGGGCCTACATTGGTCTGCTGCAGATGGGTCTGCTTTGTGCAGTGCTTATGAACAACAAAGGGGACCCGCGCAAGCGCCAATTAATGCATGAGCGGGGCCCGGTGTTGCTGCATCCCAAGTTCCTGTCAAAGGCAAAGGAAGTCCTGCGCCTGGCTGTGACGGAAAAGATGGTGCGGGAGCGTCTCATCAAGGAGTGGAAGGTGGAAAGATGTGGAAAGATGTGGAAAGATGTGGAAAGATGTGGAAAGATGTGGAAAGTGGGAATCTGTATTCTAGTTTTGCTTGTTGAACCCCTTTGGTTTTGAAGGGTTTTGCATGTTAGGGCTAGCCTGAGATAGCCATCTCCAACCTCAGTGGCCTCACTGTCTGAGGAGGGCCTGTTCTTCGTGACCCTTTCGCAGTGGCTCTCCTAGGTGCAGCATGGCATGGCGGGATTCCGGAACAGCGACAAAAAGCTTGGAGAACGTGCTGGGCAACCTGGTGGCTGGCTGGACCCACAGGTTTTTTCACCTTGAACCAGGCAAAGACGACCCGTTTTTCTTTTGCTTGTTTAGCTCGCTCTGAATGGCGACCGGCGGCGGCAGGGTGCTGATTTGGGCTGTCACCCCCTGCTGGAAGACTGCATCCAACTGGAGAACTGGAAGAGAATTGGAAGAAAAGGCTGCACGATTTGATGGTTCCAAGCCTGGGTTCTATGGACAGGTTGCGTACATCATAAGTAGTTCCGAGGGTAGTTCTTCAGCTACGTGGTTGGATGCAATTCTCAACACAGTAATAGGAAAATGTTTGTTGGGTGGATCAGTTCTCTTACTGCACACTTTTTAAGGACTTTCACAAGAGAAAGTGAAGCAACATAAGAATCAGATAAAATTGACAATCAGGTTCATATTTGATTTGATTGTATAATCATAGCACACACGCACAATTTATATACCATATGCATGCACACACACACACACGGACATATATATATTCATATTCATATATACAATAATTATTCATATATGATATATAAATATGTACACATCACGTGCATACATGCATTTTCCCATATTAACTTCACAAATGTGCCATAGCTGCCATAGCTGCCATCGCTGCAGGCGGTGAATCTCACAGGCCCACCGCCTCCTGAAGTTCTCAGATGTTTGGCACCACCCAGTGAGGCCTGGGATCTGGCCGTCTTTGATCTACAAATATGTTCGTTTTTTTTTTTGGGGGGGGGTAGATGGGGAATATCGGAATATATTAATCATGGAATATCTATCTAATCAAATCTACTCTGTATCTGGTACAGTGCTGTCTATCTATAATATCACATAATTGCATATTTTTTTGACACACACGTGTGATGAATGTGTAAATAAACAAGTACATACACTTGCGCTAATGTATTGAAAAAAGTACTAGCTTGATTTTCTTGTCGATTCTTTTGTTTGGTCGTTTATCCATTACTGCAGCATCTGCTTTTTAACAGCCAGTGGCACCTTCGCCAGGATGACGTTAGCCAAGAGGATGGAAAAACAGCGTCCTCCGAAAGGTGGGGTAGGAGTCCGGAGTTGATCAATGATACAGTGGATGGATGAAATCCTGCGGCAGTTGATAGGTGGTTCATCCCATTATTCATAGGGTTTCAACCATCCTTTTGGTGCAGGATTTCGCTGGCCCATCCACATCCACACTAGGATGGTTCCAAATTTCCAAATTTCCGAGATGGCCCCAGGCTACGGTCAGCCAGCTCCAAGATCACAGTCATTTTCCAAATAAACTCAACTAAGACAATGTACAGTAAGATTTATTTCCACCAAAGTCACTCAACTTTAATAAACAAGTCGTCTTCTTACGCCAGGCAGAAGGAGCCCATCTCCCCGTTGAGTCCGAAAGTGGTGGAGGAGCTCGCCAGCCTGCGCTGGGAGTTGCAAGAGAGGCAAAGGACTGCCATGGCCATGGCCATGGCCATGACTTTGTGGCCAAAAAGCCTGGGGAAAATCATGGAAAATCCGAGATGAATGGATCCAATACACAACAGGCTTTCTGGGTGGGTTTTTCATGGGCTATTTTGGGAATGTTGAACATGTTGAAAATGTGGCTCACGTGGTCCAAAACCATTGCGCTGAAGTTGAATGAAGTTAATCCATTCGGTGGCCACACGACAGCAAGTTTTGGAGGATTTGACAGCCTGATCATTCGAACCAACTTGCCGCCTTCCAGAGTCTTCCTTTTGGGTTGTCTTTCACTTTGCCACCTTGCTTTGCCGCGGATTCAACTTCATAATTTCCTTGTAGGATTTCTGCTTCCTCCACTGTGAGTCTGGCACAGTCTGGAAGCTTTTTGCTTTGTAGGACAGTGTCGTCGCTGGAAGAACTGGTGGACTTGTCCGGGCTCCCAGGGATCCCAGCACTGGTGCGGAGAAACCAATGGATGCTGACCCTGCACTGGCTGGTTATTGAAATTGGTATCTTTTCTGTTGATTGCAATCATTGTGATTCATGTGGGTAAAAAAAAATAAACCACCTAAAATCATGGTGATTTATTTGGGGGATGGTTTATTATTGCCTTACCCACTGGTAATTTAATATAACTATGGAAAATCACCATTTTTAATGGGAAAATCCACTATAAATCACCATTTTCAATAGCTTTTTGTATGTTTACCAGAGAGTACCCACATAGTGATGATTTCTAATTTTCCCCCCTGCCTCTCCGCTGACCTGCCGGACCTTGCTTGGCCCACAGGTTGCAGACGCGCTGCCGTGAGTTGGAAGATGAGAGCCGCGAGTTCGGAGGACTCAGCTGATCGGCCATGGGCTTGAAACTATGGATATAAATTATGAATATAAATAAATATAGATATGAAATGATATAAATATTAACGCACACACACACATATATATAAAACACAGAAAAATACATGAATATCTGAATTGAACATATAAATATATGAATATATAGCTATTTAAATATATAAACGTAAATACAAATATAAATATATATATATAAATATCAATAAATATATAAATATATATATATATACATATGAGTATAAAAATCAAAAACAAATTAAATTTTAAACATCTAAATATATAGATAAATAAAAAAAAATATATATATATATAAATATTATACATATACATGAATATATGAATATATAGATATATAAACACATAAATATATAAACATAAACACATAAATATATAAATATATACATGTATAAATATATAAGTATCAATATTTATATATGAACATATATAAACATATAAATAAATACATAAATACACACGCATGTGTTTGTTTATTTATTTATTTATTCATACATAGATTACTTCGTAGGTATGAATATATTATAGCTACTACTTTTAAATATAAATTAACACACACACACATATATATAATTATATATGTATACGAGGATTGATCTTCTTTGCTGAGCGGAAGCATGGCAGCCTCAGGCTTGTGGATTTGGCAGCATCAAAGCACGAGCAAGAGCAGTTGGAGGTGGGCTCAATTCCGTTGGGGAAGATGTTGTGAACCCCACCAGAGGTCTCCAAACGTTGTTTGTTTGTCCTTGGTTTCATAGTTTGTTTGAATCCTTTGATTCGGCTCCAAGTGAAATGTCATTTGTCAGAATTGACTTTGCGGATTGGATAGGAAGGCGGGGAAGCATATGAGACTCTTGCTGTTCCTCGCTTGATCACGACTTCATGTACACCGACCGCACCGGGTTACGCAGGCGGGCGTCCCTCATGAACGAAGAGACGAAGATGGCCGGGGGATGAAACCTGCAGATGATGAGAGGGAGAGGGAGCCAGCTGGAAAGGTATCAAGAGGAAAAGATGCAACGAGATGAAACTCTGATCTTCCACCACGCCATGGGGCGCTCATTCCCTTTTTTATATCTCTTACCTGGAAATTAACTTCTTATACCGTAGGTCTAGATTCGACAGATTCTACAGACATTTTTTCCATGGCACCGCGCAGATTACATTGCGACCATCAAAGAGCGGCAATTGTCGCGCGAACCCATCCCACCTTTGGGTGGAGACCCCAGGGGCCACGCATTCCCTTGGTCGTTATCAAACTGTTTGGGCACGGGGAGAGAGACACACCCACACATACCATGGGATTTTAGTATGTGTGCATATGCATGAATTTTGATAGAAATTTGTATGGATGTATTTTTCAGTGTTGTTGGGTGATAGTCTCCACTCTTGTCCCTTTCTTCATGCCATAGCCGCCATAGCCGCCATAGCCGCCATAGCCGCCATAGCCGCCATACACCTGATAAGCTCATCCAGCAGCTTGGCTCAAGGTGTCAGTCACAGCAAGGCCGACATTTCAGTCAGCGCATTCCCGGGGCAGTCGGTCCGAGTTCCAAAACCATGGCAGAACTGCAGGCAGCTTGGCAGAGAAGGGTGCTAGGAGATCCTATTTGACCATCATGAATCATGATCATCATCCTGCAAAATCAACCTGGAATGGCCCAAAGCTTATTCTTTTGAACATATCCACTTAGAGTCACTTACACTTAATTCTACTTGATGATCATGATTCATGATGATCCTTGTTCTTTCTCGAACATTGGTCGCCAGTGTTTGTAGTCATTGCCAAAATGCAGGAGCCTGAGGCTGGGGGGCAACTGGTCGGCTTTGCTGAGGCTAAGCTTGTGCAGAACGATGCCTTGGGAAAAGTGGGAGGCGATGTGTTGGGCCGTTGGGCCTGTCCCAGAGAGTTGGACATGAGGATTGAGGAATCGGATATTCTGCACACACATGACATAAGGGTTACCAATGTGATATGTCTGATATGATAGGCTCAATATGTCTCAATATGTCTCAATATGTCTCAATCTTCCATTTTTTCATCCCCGCGCAGGTGAGCGTGATGGTCTCACCTCGGAGGAAGCCAAGAAACGCATGGAGGAATATGGCCCCAATGAGATTCCGGTGACCTGACATGACCTGACGTAAAACCCATGGGGCCCGCAAAAGGACCATGGGAAAACCATGGGAATTTGCAGCGATTTCAGTGGCATTTCTCCAGCCAAGGTGATAGAGACGCCGATTTGGAAGATGATCCTGCCCCTTGTCACACCAGGTTTGCCAGAAGGTAAGTCAAACAGACACCTGACTTTGACAAAACCGTGGGTTTTTCATCTCCCCCTGTGGGTGTTGACTGATTTTATTTTCAAATGCTTTAGGACCATGGGATTAGAATCAGAATGCAGCGCTGGGGATCTTAGCAAATGATGAGTCCAAAGGAGCGCTCAGTCGTTGTTTGGGCAACCGTTATGCTTCACTTTCATCCTCAGCCAGCGATAGTGAAACTTGGATGGTTTCAGGTTCTAGCAAGAATGACCATGTCTCCCAGTTGTTTCAGGTAAACTTTGGAGGAACCCCTGATTTTTGAGTGCTAAAACCATGGCATTCCTGCACATTTTCTGCTGAAAGTCAGCAAGATCGGTCTCACTAGTCATCCCAGAATTGGTTTTCATGATTTTCATGGGAAGTGTCAGGAAACTCGCCCAGATTGGATGATATTTGATGATTTTCATGGCTTCCAGCCAAGTATATTTTTGCAAGGTCTCAGTTCGTGGGGACCATGCCGGTGATGTTGGAAGTGAGCTGTATCATCTCAGCAGCCGCTGGGGACTGGCCCGACTTCTTCGTGATTTTGGCAATGGTCCTGGTGAACGCCGCCCTGGGCTTCCGTGAAGAGATGAAGGCCAAGAACGCCCTGGCGGAGTTGACCAATCAGATGGAGTCAAGTATCCCATGTGCCTCAGATAAGGTCTAAGTGTATGTCGTGTGTGTTTTGGGATCGCTGGGGATGGAGGAGGATAGTATATATATATAACTGATAGTGACTGATATGAAGAAATGCCGAACAAATCACAACAAATCAATTTTGAAGCTGTTTTGAAGGGTGTCTCGTGGGTTATCTTTTGGCCCCTTTTGATTTGAAGGATTGATGTCATGGATTGGGGAGACGTGGATGGTGGAAAGCTGGTGGAAGTTGGTGCAATTGGAAGTGCAGTTGCAATTGGTGAACGATTTTGAACATGTCTTAGACCCTTTCTTCACCTGACCCACTCCCGCAGTTTTGATCAGTTTTCCACTTCATCAGTTTTCATCAAACTGAGTTTCCATCAGTTTTCCATCGGCTTCCGCCACCTTTCACCAAGGTTTGCGGGATGGGAAGACCGAGTCCATGCCCGTCTCCAAGTTGGTCCCCGGGGACGTGATCCACCTGCGTGGTGGGGCCTTGACCCCCGCAGATGTGGAGTGGCTGGAGGCCATATGACCTTGACCACAACGGATGGGACTGTTTTTTCTACCGCAACCATCCTGGAGTGGATGCACCTGGATGTATATACATGGGGGTTTGGACCTGAAGACTAACACCCAAACTGGTCATTTTGGTCGGGAAATTGATGATAAACCAGTTGATTCACAGAGAATGGAAGAGGAGAAATCCAAGGAGAAATCTATTGTTATATATATATATTATTATTATTATCATCATCATCATCATCATCATCATTATTATTATTTATTTATTTTTTTCAACGTTTTTTTTCTCCTCCTCTCCGGAAAAAAGGGGGGATTTGGTGCCCGTTTGAACTTCCGATTTCCGCCAGGGAGATATCCTGAGCATCGACACCGCTGCGTTGACCGGGGAGCCGCTGCCGCGCAAGTATCCCAGTGAGGAGCCACTGGTCCCAGCTGGAGGGGGATGCCGGATGGATGTGGGGATGTTACCCTCTGGAAATTTAACATAGCTATTTATAGTGGATTTTCCCATTAAAAATGATGATTTTCCATAGTTAGGTTAAATTACCAGAGGGTATGGGGATGTTATCTTTCTATCTATCCATCCATCTATCTTTCCATCTGCATCTAGCTGTGCATATATTATAATATTTATTTTGTTGATGGAGTATTGGTGCACATGAAGATCCATGCATATTGACCGTGAAAATACAAACAAGGGTTGAACCGGGTGGAGTGCACCCTTAGCTGACGGGGTAGCCAGTTCCTAATCCAGTGGTCCCCCTTTATCTGCGGGTCATAAGTCATAAGTCAGAAGATACGTTCATGGTTTTTATCGTGTAGTTCGGAAACTGTTGGTAGCTCTTTGGCTCCCCAGTCAATAGGGAAATGGATACAACCATCGCTCCGAACTGCTCCCTCCGAACCACCGCCAACCACGGATAGTCTACCGCAACCGTGGTTCCAGCCAGAAGTCCGCATCATTTTGAAACCACGTTGACACCTTCCAACGTGTGATGATGCTCTGGCGTTCCCTTGGATCAGGGAACATTTCACCATCTCCAAGGGTAATACCATCCCAAGGTGATGTGAAACCACATCGCCAAAACGAGACACTAACCGACTCCTAGGCCCTAGGATTATTCTCTAAACATTTTCCCATAGAAAGAACATGAGATAGTGGTTTTTACCATCAAATATGGGTGTTTCTTGGATGTACTTGCCTTAAACATCCTTAAACCATGAGTTTTCAGGTACGGCAAGCTCATCTTGTCCGGCACCACCGTGAAGTCTGGGGAAGCTTACTGTGTGGTCCGTCTCACAGGTGCAGCTCAGAGGGCCGCCAAGGATTTTCCAGTTTTTTTTTGGTTTCCCTACAGCTCTGTTTTTCCAATATTTTTTAGTTTGGTTCCAGGAATTTTTCAAGTAACAGACCTTTTTTTGGCAATGTGCTTGAACCTTCCAATCGAAAGTGGAGCTGATGTTGAGCAAAATTTTCGGACCTTTTCGGAGTCTTCGGCTACCTCGGACATTTGAGTCAAACGGCATGAACGGAAACGCATGTCGGAAACAGGAAACGCTATACTGCTATATTTGACTTGAAATAAGACGTCCGACTCCTCTTCAAGAAATGATTTCCCTTCAGAACTGAGCATTATGAATGCCACTGCATGAAAAAGCACACTTTCATATTCTTCCTGTTTCCTACAGGTTTTCCCGAGAAATCTGGGCGCAAAGCCTGGATCCCTGCAGGTACCAACACCGAGATTGGTCGGGGCCAGGCAGATATCATGGCCGACCGTGCCACTGCCAGCGTGTCCGTATTCGAGCAGAAAGTCATGGTTCCCGGAAGGCATGGGAGGAAGTGGTGTCATGAATGATGGGAATTGCCGCGAATTGTATCTTCATACAGTTGTAACATGTTGTAACTATAGGTTGGTGAATTGTGTATTTATAACTGTTTTATTGTCAGATATAGTCTGTTGTTATATAAATCTATAACTCTCTCTCTCTATATATATATACAGGTAGCAACCATCAAAAAAGACAGAAAAGTACCATCCTACTAAAATAGCAGTAAATTACGTTTCTATCTTTCGTTGGTCCTGTATATTTCTCCCTCTGGTCCCCAAAATTTCTGAGCTTTTAATTTGTGTGAAATGTACCAGCTAGAATTTAGCCAGACATTTGGGAAGAATGGACGTAATAAACGTTAGCACATGAAAATGATTGCCGTGCTGCATAGACTGATGGCGACTAAGCCAGGAGCTGCATATGGAGATCTCTTGCAGTCAGTCCTTGCAGATTCTCACTTCCACTCCTTATGTATGTTTGGCGATATAGATGCGCATTGCTTTGTCCTTTATATACATATATATATGTGCATATATATATATATATTTATATATATATATACACATGCATATATATATATATATACACACATATATATATACACATATTATACACCTGAAGATTTAGTTGCATCTTGCTTCGGCTTTCTTACCGAGCCACATTGGCTACCAAATTTCTCCAAGTTAACCCCACAAAAATCATCATAAATCAACCGTATGAGGACCGCACATTGCGTTGCCGGGTTGCCACTTCAGTGAGCGGATGATCATGAATTTTCGGGGGTAAAAAGTCTTGACAGACCAACCAAAGTCTACGACTAAATATGCACGGCTAATACATAAGACATGGAGAACATGAGGGTATCCCAATATTTTTTGTTTTTAAAATCAAAAAACATCCGAATAAATCTCATTAAATTACAATTTTCTTGGTTGAATCGCAATTTTCCGGTGGTTTCTAGGGCCTCAAATCTTGCTTTGTAACTTCTTGGGATAACCATTTGTGATAGATATAGCCACATTGATAGTGGTTTATATTCCGACTGATGGTGGTGATTGCACCGGTGATACCGAGGTTGTCAATGGGAATTTCAGGATCCTAAAATGTAGGTACGTTAGTACCATATTTTTGGCCATATTTTCTGGGGATATTCCCTTACAATGGCCACTGAGGTTGTGGTCAACATCATCATCTCCATTGCTGTCCTGGATGCCATTTGCATCGTCCTGGTACAGGGCTTGGTGCGTAACGGCTTCGATGTGGACTTCAAGGGTGACTTGGGAGGAGAAGCGGATTTTCATGGGGATCTTTTTGAGGGAATCATAGTAACTACTTAGTGCAGAAACATTGGGATGTAACTGATATATATATATAATCCACCAACAATGAGATTTTTTTCGGATTTCTAGGGATGAATAGTAAAATTGGGAGATGGTGCAGCCTACACCCAACCAACAATAGTTGATGAAGCACTAAATGGGAGGTTTCCCGGAATGGGGGTGTACCGGTGTTCCGGGTACCCCCAAATCATCCAAACATTAAACTGGATCATGTTAGTATTGAAACCTATTGAAACCCATGGTTTTGGAGATCCCCCCATTTTAAGAAACCACCAATTGATTTGGGGGATCGATCAAAACCTTTTTAATAACTATCCTGTGGTAAGCTAACAATGGAAAATGACTCATTTTTACGTATATAATATATATAATATATAATATAAAGTTGATTTACCTATTAAAACCTGGTGATTTTCCAGTTCGCTATGTTAGTTGGATGGCACCATGGACAACATTCCAGGAAAACCGTACATTTGATGGGGGAAAACGATGGTTTGTGGAGTAGCTCTTCAACCAATCCAGTGATATAACCATGTGACTGGATGAAGACTTCAAGACTTTCTACTTGAAACTGCTGGATGATCACTGGATTGGTGGCCTTTCATCCAGTTTCAAGTAGAAAGTTTCAGTGGATTGGTGGCCCTCCAAGGCACCTTGCTGACGGCCCTCTCCATTCTCATCGCTGCCGTGCCCATCGCCTTGCCCTTGGTCTTGCAGGTGACCATGGCCATCGGAGCGTATCGCATGGCCACGGCCACCTGGACGACTGATGGAGGGATTCTTATAGGGATTGGATAGGATTTTAGGAACATTTCATGGGATTCTTATGGGATTGAATGGCATTTTATTGGGGGCAAACATGGGATTTTATGCTGATTTTTGCAGATTTCATAAGATTTTATGTGGATTTATATAATGGTGATATCATGGGATAAAGCCAACAAATCAGGGTCAACTGACAAACGGACATGAAAAACCCATTGGAAAACGCGTGCAGAAACATGATCTACCAATGATGGATTGAACGGAGGCTTAGCAGCCCTTAGCAGGGGGATTAAACCATCAACATGATCAAACATGTGGATATAAGTTTAACCAACAACAACAGAGATGCGATTGACCAAGTTTTCTGGATTCAACAGTGGAGATGGTTTCAGCAATGACTAATGGAGATTTTTTGTACCAACCACATGTGGTCCAAAACTCGCCAATTTCTGGGATATCATGGGAATGAAATCAATGAAAGCATGGGGGGATGCCAACATTAGTAGCAAGGATTTTGGGGCACCCGCTTTGAAAAAAAACCCGATGGGTGTTTGATCCAGGGAAAATCGGTATAAATATGATGGACTTTGAGTGGTTCTCATCCAATGAACATAGACACGAAATAGATCCGAATAGTGGTTCTAATTACCAGCAAGCGCCGAGATTTATCTAGCCAAAGGCGAAGGGAAATTACTGTAAACAACAATTCATGGGATAGAATTGGATGTCACCAGCAAAACATGGATGAATATGCAAGAGCCACAACAACTATTTGTTTTGGCTCAATCGAAATGGTGGCTTGGCTTGACAGATAGACTTGCTACAAACCGAATAGAAATTCGGAAAGGGTGAAAACATATCATCATCCCGGGGTCCCCGAGTGGATAGCATTCCCCCGATTTTGTAAAGATCATGTTCTTTGCTTAAAACAGCTGAGACTTTTTTTTCGCTCAGGATCACCATGCCATCGTCACCCGCATGTCGGCCTTGCAAGATATCGCCTCCATGGATGTCTTGTGCTCCGATAAGACCGGAACGTTGACCACCGCCAAGATGAGCATCAATTTGGAAAAGATTTGGACTGCCAAGAAGGATGGAACCTTGGAAACCTTTTTGTGAAAAGTCAGGGGAGTCATTGCAGGAGAGTCACGGGGTGGGGGAGATTCAGGGGAGTGTCTTAATCTGTCTTCTGCGTCGAGCTGAGTGGTTAGGGAAGAGCCAAGGGGGTGTCAGCAGTGTTTCAGGAGTCGAATTGAGTGATCGTAGCAAGATGGGTTGGAGGGGGTGGGTTGGGAATGCTATTTGAGAGAATGTACAATGGACCCACATTCACTAGTGCCGCCACTGTGATGTAAAAGCCATTGTACTCCCAGCAAGGCTTGCTAAGAGTACATTAGATACACACCTGCCCATGCAGAGACAATTTCTAGTAGACCCCTTCAACGAATTTTGAAACCACGCCATGATTTTAGTAGGATTTTACTTCTCTATCTCTTTCTGGGCTTGCTGCTGAGGATTCAGCATCCTGGATCCTTACTATTACAGGCGTTTGGTGAATGGGCGAATGGGTAAGACAATCATGAGGTTCCCTACTTGGAGACACAGGGTTGGGATAAAAATGCGCGCGTTGGATGCATTTGGCAGGTAGCTCTCAATTGACAGATGGCGAGAGAGAGAGAGAGAAAGAGAGAGAGAGAGCGAGGGAGGGAGGGAGGGAGAGAGGGAGAGACAAGAGAGTTGATAGTTGATACAGCTTACCCAACCAGATCTGGTTGTGATTTTTCCTGATCCGGCAGGTCACCTAACCAGGAACTGGCCGCGCAACAGATGTTGTTGGTCATGGGCATCATGTGTTCCAACCCCGACAAGAAGGATGATGCTATCGATGGCGCATTGCTTCGCGCGTGGGACAAGATGAAGCAGGAACAGGGTGCCATGGCTGCATCGATCGGCTAGGGGGATGCCCCAAGATATGGTATGTTTAGGTGCCACATAGTGCCACCCTGATGGCTAACAATGAGGTTCGGACCCAGGTGTGTTGCTGGAACCCACCAGCCTGAAGTGTGGAGGTCCTTCTCCTAAGCGAGTTTTTGGATGAGCCCAAGTTACTTGCAAGCTTCTTTGGAGCAAACTGAGGGGTAAATCTGACACTGGAAATCACCGGCAGCATGGTCAATACATGGCAGGCTTGCTCAAGACCGAGGTGATGCACCTGCCAAGATGCGCGAAGGCTACCAGCAATTGGACCTGACAGGTTTCAACCCAGAAGTGCCACTCGAAAGAGCAGATTATAAACCCTCCTAGAATCTGCAATGAATGATGCAAGGTTGGGTCAAAAAGTTGGGTACCCACGGAACCAAGCATTGGGTAGTTTGTAGTACAAAGATTGAGGGCACGGGCCAGAATTGGGTCCCACAAATTTCCAGTGGTATATAAATATATAAGCAATAAATGCATAAACAGAAGTAACAAATCAATAAATGAATGCTCGCACACATGTACACACATAACACTAACACCTGTACGCACATGTATAAACAGATAAACAAATGAATGAATAGAACCATCAAAGTCACCAGCATCTTTGATTTTCTTGCGCTTCAAATACCGGTCAATTCTTTCAAAGCCCCCCACTGCTGCCCTGGGCCCTGAGGAAGCGCACGGTGGCGACGGTGAAGCGCCTCTACGACGACCAGAAACTCATCGTCGCCAAGGGCTTAGCCTCCAAGATCCTCGACACGTCCTCAGGCGGGGATTGGAGGGCTCTTTGGGCCCCCGAACCTACGAAACAAAAAAGAGATTGACAACAATCTCACGCCGGGTTGGGGTTGCATCACTTTTGATCTTCGACTCAAACTCTGGACCGCTCAAAGATTCTTTGAATGGGTATTAGGGGGAGAGCTATATGCCTGACCCCAATTTTTTTAACGTTTCCCAAGTATCCCCAAGTCAGTCTTTATTCTGGGCCTCAGGCGGTCAGGACTCGGGCAAGCTGCAGTGGACCTGCGAAGAGTGCAAGGAGGAAGGCTTTTTGGAAATGGTGCAGAAGACTGACCAGGAGCTGTCCTCCAAGGGCTACAAGACCATTGCAGCTTGCTTGCGGATGTAATGCGGTTCACCCCATGAGGAAAGTAGCCTAGACCCTGACCAATTTGGCCCACTATCCCAAGCCTCCGATGTTTGTCATGAGGGCCCTGCCAGATTTGGTCAGTCCCTGGTCCCGTCGGAACTTTGGGAAATGGGCCGAGGCCGTGGCTGCGGGCATTGAAGGCAAGGGCATGCATTTCTTGGGCCTGCTGCCCATGATCGACCCTCCTCGCCACTTGGTTCAAGGCTCGCCATTTGGAGCCGCATCTTGCCACCGCCACCGTCGCGCAACATAGAGAGGGTATTAGCGGTTCGACACGACCAAATTGTGAGAGTCCCGGGCGGCAAAAACAGATCTGCGAGCACGCCAGTTTTGCTGTATTGACGGATTTTGGAGCGCTTGCTTGACTCTGCCATTGAGGTTATGATACGGCCATCACGGTTCAGCGCTTGATGAATTCCGGCGTAGAGGTGAAGATGATCACGGGAGACCACCTGAACATTGCCATTGAAACTGCCAGGCCGTGACCTCGTGACATCTCGTGACCGTGTGGCCGCGGAGATCCGGGGGAGATATTGGAGCAGAATATACGCAACAATGACATGAAATTACCCTCTGGTAAACTAACATAGCTATTGAAAATGGCCATTTATAGTGGATTTTCCCATTAAAAATGGTGATTTTCAATAGCTATGTTAAATTACCAGAGGGTACATGAAATGGGGATGTACATACGGCATATCTCTAGAGACATAACATGTACCAACGGTTGGTCTCAAGATGGGAGAGAGCTGCACCAAATTGCACCAAGCTTCAGTGGCGAGGCGATGGAATTTATTTCCCGTAACGGTTACTGTAAAAGGAACATCACTTGTTCAGGGGTAGTGGGGCAGGCATGTTCTTGTTGCTGGTGAGATTTCATTTCTTTATTTGCTCTGTCTAGCTGTTGCCATGTTCATGGGATTTCATGGGTATGGATGGATAGATAAGGCCAGATTCGGATGAAATACAGTAGAATATGGCAAGCTAGGATAGATACATAGATCAGCAGATACACTATTAAACAGAGAAATAGACAATTAGATAGACAGATACATAAATGGCTGCATAGAAGACATAAATGAATGAATGAATGAATGAATGAATGATTGAATGGTTGAATAGATTATATAACTAATTATATAATTAACTAGGCAATTAAGTCATTAAATAAATTAACTACATACAACAAGTAGATCAATTGGAGTAAGTCATGACTCCCGCTCCTAGCGCTAGGATGGTGGGCATGGCCACCAACATTTTGCCCGGTGAGGCCACCCGTGAGGGTGGCCACACAGGGGATGAGACGATTCGTGAGGCCGGTGGCTTTGCCCAGGCGCCGGTCCGACCGTTGATTTGGAGAACGAGTGAAAAAATCCATCATCCGAAAATGGTGAGTTGGATGATGTTTGATGTAGTTTGATGGTTTTGGAACTTCAAAATGATTGAACTCTGGAAGTTCAACATATTTCTTGAGTTTGAAGTGGGGGTTTCTCTGTGGTTTTCGTTTGTTTTGTGTGGGTTGATGGTGTATAAATTGCCGATGGGGATTTCAGGGCGCTGCGTTTTTTTTTTTTATTCTCGTTGTTTTTTTAGAATTAAATATCACCCAAACAAAACCCGAGCGGAATGCATGGGATCACTATAATATCCATTTTGAGGGTGCACTTTTTCAGAGGACATTCAATATGACAGGGATTAAACCGGACTATACAAATCCATCCGCTTACATCTGGTATTTTGCCATATCTTTGCGGACACCATATGGCCCACTGGTCAAATCTACAGTTTTCGGTCGCGGCAGGTGCTGCCCCGTGACAAGCGCGAGTGTGTTCTCGCCTTGCAGCGCTCCTATGAATTGGTCGTGGGGATGACCGGTGGCTTTGCAGAGATCTGGGGATGACCGGGGTCATGGGGGGAGGATGATTTACAAGGGAACATGTACAAGAAGATCATGGTTTTACTGTTGAAACATGGGGGAAACTAACTAAAGGCCAAGTTGGCGTTTAATTCAATTCTGGAAAGAAGTTGGAAATACCCTCTGGTAATTTAACATAGCTATTGAAAATGGCCATTTATAGTGGTTTTTCCCATTAAATATGGTGATTTTCCATAGTTATGTTAAATTACCAGAGGGTACATGTTTTTACCCAACATATTTCCAGCCAAAAGATGGTGAATGCCACTGGCTCATTCTTTTCGGAGGCGCATGTGGCTCAAACACCAACCAGGGAAGGATTGGAACCAGAGGAAACGCTTTGGGAGATCGCTAATGCTGGACCGGGTTCAATATATCACCAACCAGGTGACGTCAAAACTCCATCACATCATTCTGAGATTCGGATTGGGCTAAAAATCCGAGTTGGTAAAGATGCGAAATTGAAGAATCACATGCACATGTTCCCATCAGTTTTGATGTCCCGAAGTATCCTTCGTTAAAATCACCATCTGGTTATTTAACATGGCCATGGAAAATCACCATCTTTAATAGGTAAACCTCTATAAATGGGCCATTTCCCATGGCGAACTGTTAAATAACCAGAGGGTAGATATCCCCAAGACATATCCACCATACTTGGGCCTTGGAGGTCTAACAAACCCGGCGGTGCAAGGTGATGGCGTCAACGATGCCCCAGCCCTGTCCGCGGCGCAGTGCGGTATTGCTGTGGAGGAGGGGACCGCCTGGGCCAAACGTGAAAGAAACGCGCGGAAAAATGGGGTTTTTGCAGCGTTCTAGCAGCAAACATTGGGATCTGATCAGAGCAAACTTGGGATTTAAGTGAGTGGTTGGACTGCTTCCACTCGTCCAAGCAGCAAGTTTGATCCATGTATACACGCATTTGCCAGAAAATATGTCTTGATCTTTCCATAGTCATAGTCAGGTTTGATTACCAGAACCTATTGGCCTATTGGATATTCTGGTTGCGTCGCGACGACAACCGCCCGCACCGGAGTGTTGGCTCCGGAGTTCCGGAGTATGTTGGGCCCATGCTGGCTCTATGTTGGGCTTATGTTGAGGCATGTTGGACCATCTTGGGCCTATGTTGGGCCATGTTGGGCCATGTTGGGCCCAAGTTTGGCAACTTAGCCGATTTTACGACGTTTTCAAAAACGTGGAAAAAGACACGATTCTAGAGCAAAAATACTCCACCGCCCTAAGCTTTAAGCTATTGCGATTGCTTCCAGTTAATGCGTGCACACAAAAAATGCTTCGGCACCTTCGGTGCGGGCGGATGTCACCCAAACCTTAGAATCATGCGCATCCAGTCATTGACAGAGGTCATCATATAATCATAGCATACCAATTGTGGGGAATCCGGAGGGGGGAAGGAGGTCGTTTTTGGGATGCTGCTGGTATCTTACCTAGAGTTCAAACGGCTCATTTTACATATTTTACCATCGCAGTAGTGGCAATCCACCACGGGTAGACCGGATAAACCGAGTCATTGACGGGTTGGTGTCAAACGGACGACATTGTTTTCCATCCCCAAAATAGGAGGATGATCCAACAAGAAAATGGGGCTTGGGTTAGGGGTTTAGCTAAACCAGGACGCCACGGATGCCGCCAAGAATGCGGCGGCAATGATCCTCACAACTGAGGGCCTGTCCGCGGTGTTTGGTGCAGTAGTTGAGTCCCGAAAGATCTTTGCCCGACTCTTCTCCTACGTGTCCTACCGTCTTGCTGCTACGATCCAGATCTTGTTGTACTTGAGCGGCTTGGGCTGATCAAGACCTCTCGGAGATCAACGGATATCTCCGGTAGCGGCAATTTAACCACTTTGCTGTGGAAACTTATTATTTGAATAGGTAAATCATCTTTTCAATGGCCATTCTCATCCATTTTCCATAGCTATGCCAGTTTACTGGAGAGTATGAGTATGAGTCTTGGTGTGACACAAAGAGCACGTATAAAACCCTGGCTCGATCGAGGTATTCTGGTCTACGTGTTCGACTGCACCTTGGACCCCTTGTATGTCATCCTGCTGGCCCTCTTCAACGATGTGACTATGATCCCTGTGGCAGAGGACACAGGGGGCATACCAGGCGTTGATTTTCTGGGAGATAACTTCATCTTGGGTCAGACATTTATATTACAAGTCCGCCCTCGAAGGGGTCCATATGTTTTTTTTTTCTCTCCCCCATCTGACAGAACTGCGACTTGAACGGCTAAAAAAGATCCCCCAGCATCCAGCAGCTCCGACACTCTGCTAGGACAACCAGACAGCCGCCGCGGAACCTCAGCATGCCGTGGTGGGACATCTGATTGGCTTCTCGATGACGCTGGGTATCTTCCAATCTGTGGCCTCCATCATCTTTTACCTCTGCAGCTGGAAGTTATTTGGAGGTTTAGGGAGGTTTGGGCTGGGTGCTGCGGTGACAGTCTTGATCTTCTGCGCCAGTGACCTCACTGCAAGGTCGCTAGAAATGATGGCTAGTAAGGGTGACTATCCCGAAATGACCCTATGACAAGTTATGCAACTTATCAGATACTAATACCATCTAATACCTATGTCAGATACTAATGACCCTATATATGTCAATAATGAGTTCATACCAGATACAAATATGGTTTGGGCCTGTGAGTTGCTTTGGATTCTGGGGCCTCATTGGTCAGAAATCTCTGCCTAGTGAGCCCCAATGTGACATATGACACCATTGGGCACATTTCTAAACAATGGTGGCAAAAAGCATCCCTCAGTTTGGACACTTATTTGGAATCGCCCATTGTTAGAATACCCTTGTGAAAAGTTATGAAACAACATATTTAAGAAATATGAATAACATATAATAATATATAATAATCAGTACTGATAATATAATATGGTATTCTAATATCGTGCTATTCGTAGATTCTTAGGTACCATTGTTATAAAAATCATTCTCCACAAAGCCAAGGCATGGACATGGGTCTGATCCATGGCATTGAGAGCCACCGCGAAACCGGACATTACCCCACCAGCGTCCATGCACAGAACGCCATCTGGCTCCAGGCGGCAACCCTGAGGGCACCCCTGGGCCTAAAAAGTTAATGGGGAAAAGGTAGGAAAAGGATGGTTAAGGATGGTTAAGGATGGTTAAGCATCAAAGCTTAAAAGATAACTTTTTTAACAAAGCCATGTGAATCATTAAAAGAACTCAGCATGAACATGAATGTCAAATCACCAGGGCCTGTAACAACCAGTTGCATCTATTGCTGGCAAGATGCCCGGCCTGGCACCGGAAACTGTTCCTCAATTCAAGTGACCATCAATAATTACCTCTTCCGGAAAATCTCTAAATGTTCTCTTTCCAGAATTGTCTAGATAGGGGGGGAAGACGATTTTCAATTGGAAAAACACATCGTAACCCTGGTGATTCTATGTTCCATGCCTTACCGAAGAACCGCTGATTTCAGGTGTCGATTGCTGCGGAGTTCCTCATTTTCTCGGCTCGCTCGCCTGGGCTGTTCTTCTTCAGCAGGCGGAGTAGAGCAACGTGATCTCAGGAACCAGATTAAATCATGGTCTTATGCAATGGTATTAAAATGAAATTGTAACACCATTATATAATCTGACGTACTTTGGGATTATGAACTAGTCGTTGATGTTTAAATCATGGCAAAGAACTCCGGTATTTGGCATCTATATTCCTTTTTTGGTTGATATGGAGGTTTCCGAAATCATTTAAGTCATTATGTAGACCATGACGTAGTAGTGAAACAACCATGCTGCTTTTTTTCGGGATCCCGACATCCAATGACTTAAGAGGCCTCCATCTAACATCTTCATGGGCTCCAGCCGCTGGCAAGGCCTTCCACTGAGCTCCTCTTCTCTACCATGGCGGGCAATGTGGTCTCGACCTTGCTGGCCGTGCAGCCTGGTTAGCCTGGTGGCGACTGGCACCGGGAATTTTCGTCGTCAAACCTCATGGATTTCTGGGGGTTTATATGGGATATCGGTATATTTCACTGCTGATTTATGCCAGATTAGTTCATATTAGCCAGCATCATTCTTGTTGTGCCTTAGTGGTGAATTGCCCACGTTTTTGGACCAACGGAAAACCCCATGGAGAGCAAAATCCCATGGTTTCATAGCTTCCTGTGATTTCACCTCGTGTCACTGCAGACTTTCTGGGCTCCAAAATGGCACCCTACGCGGGTGACAACGTCCATACCCAGGTCATCCATCAAGCTTCAAAGCTTGCTGACTGCTTGCATAAACCACAAGATCCCTGTGACAAATTGAAAAATTACGAAGTTTATGCATGTAAACCGTGTGAACCTTCAACATCTCCGATTCTCGCACCTTCAACCTCGTCCTGTTATAAGAATCCCAGCCCCATATGAGGACGCTATGGCCGCTATGGCCATCTGCAGCTGACGGGGCACGGCACCGAGGTACGCCTTCCCCGAGCCTCTCAGCGTGGGCGAGTGCGTCACTGTGTGGGTCTACGACATCGCTGCGCTCTTGGCTGTGGACCTGGCCAAGATGGTCTACAAGCGCCTTAGCAGGCCATGTGAGGCCACGGCCGGGAGGGGGATCCAAACATACTAGTGGTAACCTGGTAGAGTCTGAGATAACCCAACAAAAATATCTAAGTTATATAAATAAATAAATAAACAAATAAATAAATATATATATATATATTTATATATATGGGTGTATCTAGATTAACTTCAAGCAGGAAACTGAAGATTGAAGCCAAACATTGGGAATTCAAGCAGCAGAATTAGAGGCGCTTATCATATTTATCATGCAAAAGTTGGGATTTCAGCGCGATAAGCATGGGATTTTATGGGGAGAAGCGGGCGTGGAAAGATGTGATGTTGAGACCACAGATGGGGCGGCCATTTGACTACCAAGCATCCCATTTGTGAGGTGCCACATTTTTGACCCATGCCATCCCATGCCCCCCAAAAAAGGGATATTTACACACCCTAGACATGTGGATGTCATCCAGGAACGTGATGGTTTTCGCCAGCCTGTTGGGGATTTTACCAACACAGATAGTGACCCAACTTGGAAACTCGAAACAATGTGATGTACGGTACCTACAAAACAAGAATGGCAGATTTTTTTTTAGGTGGATACACCGCAACCAGCGATACGGGGCGATACGGGGCGATATGGGGCATCATGAAAAAGGGTGTGGTTGGACTGGTTGAATTACCGTGTAATGTCAACCCCGGATTAATAAACCATGGTTTATTTTCATTAGGGGGGTACTCCTCCAATAGTCATAATCCAATACTTAAATGGTACCACCCCAATTAACCAGCCGTTTGGGGTTTATTAATCCGGGGTTGACATTAAACTCAACCAGAATGGGGGCAGATGGTAAAAATCATTTCACCAAGGGGTTGAATTTCCGTGTTGTCGTGGGAGACTTTGGGTTCGACCAGCAGGATCTTCAACCAACAAGACGTTTTGCCGCACTCTTGCCCGATAGAACCTGATAGAACCAACAAACAGAGTTGTCAAAAAACGGCATGGAGTTGGGATGAAATCCAGTTTCTGTAGTTGTGCTGGTGATATCCAATGTTTGGTGGACTATATATTATATATATATTATTTGGTATTATTTGGATATATTTGGTTATATTACCCAGAATTGGGGGTACAATCTACGGGACATTTTTAAATCGGGGACCAAAAACCAATGGTAAAAAAAACAAACAGTATTTTCCCTTTACCCTTTGGCGATTTATAACGTAGCTATGAAAAATGGATCATCTATAGATCATTTATCAATAGAGCCATAGCCAAATCATCTATTTAATAGTTTATCTATAGATCATTTCCATAGCTATAATCATCTGTTATTAAACTATTTAAATATGCTATATAAATTTTCCATGGCTGCCATAGCTAAGGTTCATCCATGAGGCTGATGCTGCGGGAGTCATCGATGAGAGCCTTGGTAGAACCCATGGATGGAGGGTGGATGCGGGTGACTGGTCACGGTCATGGTCTAATGACTTGGATATTTGGGGCACGACTACGGAAAAGCCGGTCTTTGAGAAATTGGACCCTATCCCCACAAGCAGCCCCAAGCTCCAAATATATTGATCTTTGTCCCCTCAACCTCCCACACCCTTTAACCCAAAAGGGCCAAAAGGGTCGTCCTAGGTACCAGATGGCCTTGGAAGATGCCCAGTTGAAGCATGGGGACGAGACCCAGCCCATTGAGAATCCGGAGGCCCACCTGAAAGCCTACCGCGAGAGTGTGAAGATCATGAAGTCACTGGGCCCAACTTGGCCCCAAGTCATACCCACGGGATGCCGTTTGGGATCAGCACTTTATTTTAGGCCATAAAACCTATCCGAATTTGGAGTCTATTTTTGGACGATACCCGTATTTGAGATGTACAAGTGGTCGAATCGTAAAATTACCATCAAAGGCGTGGTCCAATCATGAATTTACCACATTGCTCCATCTTGGTGCTCCTAGGCAGAACAGCGTGAGGTTGTCCCAGAAGCAGAGGGCTTCCATGAAGTTCTTGGCCACGGGACAACAGCGCGCCAGCCGTGTGATCTCCCAGTCCTCCAACATGGCCGGCAAGGGTCACACTCAGATGCGCAGCGCCTTGGAACCAAGTCACGGATGGAAACTCTGCAGGGTTTTTGGCTTGCAGGTTCACATGCGACATATGGGCTAGTGTGTGTTTTTTTGTTTTTGTGGGTGTGTCACATGAGCAGTGTTCAAGACCTCCGCTTTTCCGGGATTATACTATCAAATATATTGTGGATGATCACAATCCATCAAGGGAATCCCTATCAACCAACCGATATAAAGGGACGACGCAGGGATTTCGAACACTGCTGACATGTGCCTGCTTCCGTACAGACATATATCACTATACATACTCCAGACGCTACCTACCCGACCTACCTATGTTGGTTCCTTCGTTCGTTCCTTCCTTTGTTCATTCGCATGTACGTACATCTGTACACACATACACACATCCACACACACATACTATACATATCTAGGTATGGGCATATGTCCAAACAGATGCAAGCACCAGAACTTATGCACATTAGACAGCATTTAGATCGGACAAGATACAAGAAGGTCCAATAATTGGATTGGAATAGATCCGATCTGATCCGATTGTATTGGAGTAGATGGATTTTATTGAATGGATGGATGGATCGACTTTTTTTCCCCAAACTCTATTTATTGTTCAACATGCATCTAAGTAAACTGAACAATGTGGAACATCCACATGGAATGATGGTCCCCCACCATGGCAACCATGGCCAGGTTCTGTGAAGATGGGCGACGATCTGCGGAAGCGAACTCCAGCCACCTCCGTTCGCTTCAAGTGATGCCACGACGCAAGGGGCGCAGCGGCAACCAGGGATGGGATGATGGGATCAGCCAAGAGTTGGGCTTCAAATTCTGGATTTCTGGATTTAAGATGATTTAAGACTTAGAAATTAGAAAAATAAAATAGGGTGAATAGCAATTTTGACCCATATCCAGCACACAAAAATGGGAGAGTATGAGCCAAGAGGCCAAGAGGTGTAAGCTCCGAAAATTTGAACATCGCGGTTGGGATGATCTGAGAATAAGCAGGTCCCATCATTGCCCAATTGTGCTACCAGTTTTTCAGGAGGCAGACAATTTGAATCTTTGTAGCCTTGGTAGCTGCCAGAAAAACTGTCAATTGTCGGTTGGAATTCTTGGAAGCTGTTGGTGAGGATTTCGGACGAAGGTGTTTGGAACATCTAGATTTGGAAAGCCGCAGTGCATGATCAAAGCACGCAACATGTTTAGATTGAAACTTCAACTAGCTCAATATGATTCCAATCAGGTCAAGCCCAGCTTTGTCCAGAGAGGACAGCATAGGTATGTATCACTGGGTCATTGTCCAAGTGATTGGAAGCCACCCTCCGGCATCTCCGACATTAATGTGGCCTCTTTTCCCCGAAAAGGTGTCAGCCACAGGCGTTACATGGCGCGCTTCGACGCGCCGTGTTAGCGCCCTGTTATCGCTTTGTGAACATGTCAAGATATCAGCTGAGATCAAAATGGGCGGATCTGCTTGTTTAGGGACATGGGGCACGCTAGTAGAGGTTGAGGCTTTAAAATCTTTAATGACCAAGCTTCAAGTAATTCCAGTGAGATTCACATGTTTATTTTTTCTCCGAAAAAAGTGGGCATTTCGGAAACTGGGAACCATTTTTACTACCATTGGGTCTAGCAATGTTCCCTAGGTCGGAGCAGTATTCGCTCCAACCTCTCCTCAGAGCGTGATTTGGAGATGGAACGGTTGAAGCTGAGGCAGGGTGTGTTTTTTATATCTGGATGGCATGGTGCAGCACTGCAATGCACTGCAGGTGGCAATGAAGAAATATGGCCATGACACAGGTGGATCATGTTATATGATACTATCTTATATTATCATATCTTATTATATTATATTATCTTATATTATCATATCTTATATCATATTATATCATATTATATTATCATATATTATATTATATTATGTTATCTTATATTATCCTATCTTATCATATCTTATATTATATTATATTATCTTATAATATCTTATCTTATCTTATCTTATTATATTATCTTATATTATCTTATCTTATCATATCTTATCATATCTTATATTATATTATATTATCTTATAATATCTTATCTTATCTTATCTTATTATATTATCTTATATTATCTTATCTT
>Ga0126342_10003028_pt1 | contig 27252 bp, 36 predicted proteins | sample Cyp1metagenome_FD_92528 | JGI IMG/M metagenome (GOLD analysis project Ga0126342, IMG submission 92528) | Coral microbial communities from Lord Howe Island, Old Settlement Bay, Australia - Cyphastrea 1 metagenome | ecosystem: Host-associated > Invertebrates > Cnidaria > Coral ... | reverse complement strand
TGGAGGATGTCTCGCACGAAATGCTCGTTTTGATGCTCCCACGTGTCTCGTCTCGAGTCTCTGGTTTTCCTGTGGCCTCGCCGTGTCTATGGGGGAAGCTGCAAAACCTCTCCTTTTCGAAAGGTTTCCAAGCAGGTTGTCACGTCGTTTTGCGTGGCAAGTGCAACACTCCACACTCCACACTTGGCACTCCACACTCCACCCTGTACACTTCACACTCAACACTTTACATTCCACACTTTACACTCTACACTCCACACTCTACACTTTACACTCCACACTTTACACTCCACACTTTACACTCCACACTTTACACTGCACTTTACACTTTACACTCTACACTTTACACCCCACACTTTACACTCCGCACTCCACACTGCACACTCCACACTTTACACTTTACACTCCGCACTCAACATTTTACACTTTACACTCCGCACTCCGCTCTCCACACTGCACACTCCACACTTTACACTTCGCACTCCACACTCTACACTCCACACTTTACACTCTACACTTCACACTCTACACTTTACATTTCCCACTCCACACTCCACACTTCACACTTTACACTCCATGCTTTACACTTTACACTTTGCACTTTACACTCTACACTCCGCACTCCACACTCTACACTCCACACTCCATCCTTTACACTTTACACTCCGCACTTCACACTTTACACTCCACGCTTTGCACTTGACACTTTTCACTCCACACTCTACACACGACACTCCCCACTTTACACTTTTCATTTTACACTTTACACTCCACACTTTACACTTTACACTCCTCACTCCACACTTTACACTTTACACTTTGCACTTTACACTCCTCACTCCACACTCTACCCTTTACACTCTACACTTTACACTCCAAACTCTACACTTTATACTCTACACTTTACACTCTACACTTTACACTCTACACTTTGCACTGTGCACTCCAAACTTTACACTTTACACTCAATACTTTGCACTTTACACTCCTCAATCCACACTCCACATTCTACACGTGACACTTGACACTTGACACTTGACACTCCACGCTTTACACTCCACACTCCATTACACTCCACACTTTACACTCCGCACTCCACACTGCACACTCCACACTTTACACTCCACACTCCACACTCTACACTCCACGCTCCACACTTTACACTCCACACTTTACACTTTACACTCTACGCTCCACACTCCACACTCCACACTATACACTTGACACTCCGTACTTTACACTCCATACTTTACACTCCAGACTCTACGCTCCACACTCCACACTTAGCACGCCACCTTCTTCCATATTCCACGGTCTACGGTGCACTGGTATGGTAACAGGGGAAAATGTACAAGACTGTTCAAATAAACTGTTTCAGAAAAGTGTTCTGCGTGACTGCATATCCATGTGTTTCGACATCTGTACCATTAACATGCGTGTGAGCATTCGGGTTCGTGGGTTGCATTTTGTTTTGGCAGAAGTGGTGGAGTGATAGGGCCCGGTGCAGAACTTTCGCCCGCTAAGGCAGACATCGAACACCTCAAGAGTCACCAGCCAGGACGCAGTTCAGCTGTGGAGCTTATTGCCACAGTGCAGCAGGATGCAGGAGGAACCTGCATCCAAAATCCAGTCTGGCAGGACAAGCGGCAACGACGTCGAAAGAACCTAAGCTTCAAATATGAATCAAACAAACCTGAGCGAGCTGTTCCAGTCGTATGAACTGTAGATATTGCTGGAGTGGCAAGCTCGAACTCTGATTTCATGGCTTTGGAACGCATTTGATATTCGTGTCAATAGGCATATAAATATGTAGAAATATTTTTCAACATTATTTGATCACCATACTAAAACAGTGTCGTGCTTGGTTTCACATTCACTTTTTTCATGTTCCTTGCTGTTTGTGACATGGTCAGGATTCGAAACCGGGCTGTCACATTGGTCTCGTCCTCGTCGGAAGGACCTGAGATTGATGGGATCAAAAAGGTTTGACAGATGACAGCACTGCGATACCAAGATGCTGAGATACCGGCGACTCCTGAGACACTCCAACAATCTCAAAAGTGATGCAGCATAAGGAATCCATAGGAATTCAAAAAAAATCAAACTTTGATCAATTCAATGGCCCAACATCCCAACATCAGGATCACCCCGACGACTTCCCATCTTCGCGTTGCCGGTGGAACCAAACAACCAACCCAACGAGGTGGACGAGTTGCGTGCCGAGTTGGCAGAGGTGGAGGAGATGCAACGGAACATGGCGGAGCTGTTGAGCCAGGTCCAGGATGGCGACGCTGGGGATGGCGACGGCAGCGACGGTGACGACGGTGGCGATGGCTATGGTCCGGCTGAAGAGCTGGGTGCGGATGGAGAACCATCGATGCATCGAGCTGATGCAGGGGAGGTGACGGCTGCCACAGATGCCACAGATGCCACAGATGCCACAGATGCCACAGATGCCACAGATGCCATGGACGCCATGGATGCGGATTTGGTGGAGACCTGTCCGGAGCTCACAGTGCCACAGGCGGGTGAGGTGGGCGAGGTGGAGGTTGGCCTGGGAGAGGTGGAGCTATCGGAGGGGTATGGTTTTTTGGAAGCTGCTGAGCACAGCGAGGTTTTGGAGTCTCTGGAACCTCTGGAGCCTTCGGATCCGGGACAGGATGGGTTGGAAGATCAGGAGTCGCAGGAAGACCGGGAAGATCAGGAAGCCTGTGAGTCAGAGACTGTGACTTTGCCTCCATCTGTGGATGACGAGTTGGAGGAGGAGCACTGGCCAATGGCTGTTTCTTTGCGCATTTAGATCATCTTAGATCAGTCAGTAGTTTGCCCCCTTCATGAGGCAATTAGAAGAAGTGTAAAGCCTTGGAGATCACTCAAAAAGACTCAAGAAGGATGCAAAATGATGGAAGCACACATTTGGACCCATTTAGCTGGTAGACCCTTGGGAACTTTGGAGATCTTTGGAGCCGTGCATAGCTGTGCCGAATTGAATGCCATTGCTTTTGCAGCATGGAGGACGCTGACTCATCGGGCCTTGTGCAGGAAGCTGGTCATGGTGGTAGCCCGTTGGAGGCGCTGGTTTTAGTTGACTCCATCAACTGCGCCACAGACGCATTGATCGTGCATTATCACGTCTCACCCGGGTGCCATGTTCAAAAGCCATTACTTTCCTCATGCAATGTATCATATGTATCTCATTGATTCTCATTGCATCTAATATCATCTAATGTTTTATTCATTCTTATTCTTGTGATTTTGGATATTCTGGTGATATCTTTTTGTTTTTTTTTTTTTTTTAAGGCTTTATAGTTTATGATGTTTTTGTTAAAGCATAATTACATATTCTGATCCAGATCTTCCCCTGTTTTTCCGCCTGGAGGTGGCACTGGATGGTCTTGCGGTGTCCTGGCGCCGGCGACTGCGTCAGAGCTTGTCCGAGGCAGTGGAACAAGCGTGGAACAAGCCGAACACAGCCGAAGCGGATTCATGTTATATTATATTCATATTATAAAATGAATATGAAATCTTACGATTTGATACGATTTGATTGGGAGCTCAACATCATGAACATGACAAACCATGACAAAACATGATTTGCAAACAAGGAACCACCTTAGACATCACATGACAACCTATGACATCAAGCGACGCACACAGGACATCACGGGACTGTGCAGAAGGTGCTTGAAAGTTTGGCTCGCCTCGTCAGGAATTGCTCCGGGAGCTCCAGCAGGCAGAGACGAGGCAGGTGATTGCCTGTCTTTGCCAGAAGGACCACAAGGAGATCTGCAAAGACTGCAGTAATCTGCAGTAGCTAGATTTTGTCAGAAAATTATAGAAAATTGTTCAATTCCCGATTTTGTGTCCAGATGCTGAATGGACTAAATTGGATATATTCTGGTAGATTGCTCAAGATTTGCTGGAATCCTTTAAAATCTGTTTCCGATTCCAACGATGGACGTGGCTTGAAAAGGCCTCGTTGGTCCCGGCTCTTCATGCCCCCGCGCAAGGCAAGTGAGGCGAGAACATGGTGGGTTCAGATCTGTTCTGTTAGATACAGACATTGTGTCAGTTGAGATTCATTCATTTTCTGGTTGTTAAAGCCTACCGGAAACCACGGCCATACATGCAAGATATCTTTGCATTTGCCTTTGCTTGGCCTCATGGGTTCTCAGGAAGAATTGTCTGTCAGTGACATTTCAGGCTGGTGAGTGCTCTAGTTGCAGCAGACCTTTGACCTTTGACCTTTGTGATGACTTGTGATGTGGTTGAAACTACCCCAAGAGAAATACCTTGCACCTCGCAGCCGGAGCATCCTGATAGGACTGCTGGATGATCCCGAAGCTCAGGCTGGAAGCATTTGGAAGAAACATTCTGCTGTAATGCCAGTCCATCTCAGCAGATATCAGATGTCACTAGTGAGTTGGCTTGTTTATTTTTCATTATTTTCCAGGAATGGCCACCACCAGAGGGAGAGGCCAGGGATGACTTGTGGAGCTAAAATTCGAACGACTTCCGACTGAACGGTTTTGGAGGTGGCGGAATTGCTGGCCGAGTTGGCCAAAGGCTGGGGACATCGTCTGGGAGATGCTGTGGGATATGCTGTGGTTGGGGAATTTGGTGGAACAACTTGTGGATATTTCGTGATAAATCGAGTACTTCTACGGTGGGGTGAACCTGGCAACAAGAAAGCCACGCCCAACCCTACGTCTTAAATGGAATTTGGATTGCATTTTGCAACACTGCACCCAGCACTCATTTGCACAAAGTGTCCAAACATGGCTTTAAGTGCACGTAAAGGGTTGACACCAGGCCTAGTTGGGCTCAACATGTTGTGTGGTGATATTTGATCGTCAATGTCGCTTTGCTGAGCGGTCACACTGAAGTCTTGGAAGTTGAACAGTCTTCAGGTGTGCAGGAGTTGAAAGTTCTGGCTCAGAACTCTTGCGAACGTCGTTTCCTGAAGCTCGTCACTGCAGAGGGTCGTCCCGTAGTGCATCTTGGTGAGTCTTTGCAAGCTGAAGGCATCCAAGATGGAAACTTCATCACAGCCATTCCGCCATTCCGCTTCAAGCGCAGTTGGCAGCAAATGACCGAGCCTTTGCCCTGTGGTGTCATGGAGGCGACCACGTTGTGACGTGGGGTGTTCCAAAGTATGGGGCTGACAGCTCTGCAGTGCAGCAGCTCAGGAGCGTCCAAAAGATTGAAAGTTCTTTTGGTGCATTCGCTGCCATCCTTGCAGATGGGTTGGTTGTTACGTGGGGCGATCCTACATATGGTCCAACATCAGATCAAGAGGGTCAAACAGGTTCAGGACGCTGGGTTCGCCTTTGCTGCCATTCTGCAGGATGGGTCGTTTATTAGCTGGGGTACCCAAGGTGGGGACAGCTCTCCAGTCCAACATCAGCTCTAGCAGCTAGCAGGTACAGCAGCTTCATGCCACTCAACGGCAGACTGAATTTGCGGCTAGCCTGGCTGATAGATCTGTGGTGATGTGGGGCTATGTGGGGCTCCGTTGTGCGAGACCAGCTCAGAGATGTGCGCGATATTCTAGGCAATGGTGGTGCATTTGCTGCCATTCTGGGAAACGGCTCCGTGATTGCATGGGGCAATCCAGAGCGCAGTGGTGACAGCTCTGCTGTCCAAGATCAATTTGCGGCTTTGTAGAGTCGCAAGCAGGGATGATGTACAGTTGTGTCCATGTGCAGTTGTGTCCGTTTGTCGTGGGCCAGACCTGTGTGTTTAGGAAACGCCGTGCAACTCTTCAATGAACAAAATGTTCAACATGGTATGAACTTCACGTGACTTCATTCTTAACAGAAAATACGGAAACAACTCCGCTTGAAACTGTGTTTTCTGAACGGCTAAGTAGTTTGCAGCAGGGTTTCACCAAGATTCAGCTTCGCCTGCACCGGCAGCGACAAGAAGCTCCAACACAAGGTGAGCTGTGGAATTTGAAAATCGCTAAACGGCGAAGAGCTTGCGAAGACAAGGGAAAATGCTGGCCCTGAACAGCACGCAGTTCCAGTATAGGACATCTCAGGAGACCTCCCCGCCGTTGCGCACATTGGTTACCCAAGAACAGAGTAAACAATGAACACAAGAATCGGAATGGGTCAAAACATGTCAAAACCTATACTGTGACAATACAGTATGTTAATATCTATTACTAGTAATAAGAATAAGTAATAATATTAGTATATAATAATAGTGGTACCATTGTAATACATTTATATTTATATATATATATATATATATATCGTAATATCATATTTTTGGGGATGAACACCCATAACTACCAGCCATGTTGGCTTGACATCACAGGCCTACTAAACCAAGAACACTCATCCAGCTTTTCGGCAAGGCGATAGCGCTGACCCGTCAGATTACTGGGCGTGTGGCTCAGGAACACTCATGATACTCATGGGCTGCTTTGACATATTTGAAATCCTTCCCATCCGCATGTTATGATAACATATCATTTTCTCAGATTTCATCACATTTTTCGATCTCCACTACTTTCCCAACTGTTCATAGCTGCTATACGTTGCATGCTGTCGCTTGTCGCTGCTCAGGTTCATGGCGCTGGGGTCTCAGCATTTTTCGGCTCCGCCCAGTGTACGATGTTTGGGCTCTGTGGCCAGGCGTGGGACTTGGAAGGATTGCGCGATGATGCCACGAGCTCAAGATGGGGCTGGGGCGATCCACACGGCTCCACACGGATCCACATGGTTCAATGGTTACAATGGTTGAATCACGTCACGAATATCATATGAGTCAAAGGTAATGCAGCTGCACAGTGCTTGTGTTAATTAATCATTGTCAATCTGTATTGTTACTTTGTCTCTTTGTCTATTGTTTGTGTCGCACTGTTTGCTGTTCATTGGTCTATCTGGACTGCATGCGTAGCAGATAGGCTGCAAGAACCAAGAGCTTGTTCATCTCCTAATTACATTCTATTATCTATTACTGTGTATGATGTGTATGCGTTGGTCCAGATCCCATATACGGTAGAATTCCTATACCAGCCTCTATACAACTTAGAACTGCACAGATGAAATGGATGAAGAATATCAAAGAAGTGTGTGTGTGTGTGATTGTGCATGCGACGAACCTTTTTGGAAAGTATTAGATTGGGCTGCCTTGGGAGCACCGTTTCCTACAATATCTGCAATGGTTGGGGACAAATCATTTTTTGGTCTGAAGGCAAAGGTCACTTTAGCACGTTTGGGAGCCTTGATTGTCATCAATACCTAGTGAGGATTGTGATGTAGATGCCCTTAGGTTCCCAACACACACACACACCTTGCTTGTTTTTTATTCTTCCTCGGAGGTTGCCTTAGTCCACTTAGAGCTGAAAGCCAAAGAGGCCAGCGGCATGGCCTGCAGATGACTTGCGACTTTGGTTTCTCTTTGGTTTCGGTACTAGTATCTGAAAACATCTGAAATTTGCTGGACACATTTCACCACATTTCCCATCACATTCCCGCTGGAAGCTGACATGCTGGAGGCTGCAGCGAGCTGCAAGGACGGGATTCGGTTGCCGTCAGTTGAATCTCATGGAAGTTTCAAGTGGTTGACGGACTCGTCCGGGTGTCGGCTCAGCAGCACTTACGCATATGGGACACACAGTAGGGTGAACCAGAAAGAAGTATCAAGAAGTATCAAAAAGTATCAAAAAGTATCCTGGTTCACATTGGTTCACCATTTCTTCATCCTTGTTTTAATCGTTCGTAGCATTTCTTCTCACCAGGCCGTTGCCGAAGACCAGAAGCAGCTAGACTTGGCAACTGCTGGGAGCCCGAGCTGACAGCCTTCACATTGGATGGCAAAAATGTAATATTATAATATGATATATATATATGATATGATATGGTATGATATGATATGATATGATATTGGATACACACACATATATACACACACATATATATATAATTATATATATAGTATAATGTAAAAAATGGGACGATTGGGACGATGCATTTTTCTAAAGATACTGTGAAGCCTCACCGTAAATGTCCAAATTGTTCGGATTCCAGTTCTTGTGGGCGACAGAGAATTCTTGCATTTGCAACAGTGTTGCCATAAAAAGGTTCGACAACGATTACTAGAGCGTCTTGCACTCGCAGATCTTGGTCCCGAGGCTTGTCGTTGCGGTGAAATATGTAACATGATGCAATCTTGCCATGTCGATGATTATGAGGGTTGCGATTGCCACGCCTTGCAGGGTGCGAACCTTTGGTTTGAGCCCCAGAGCTGGCAGAGAAGGGATTTGCATCGGTTTGCTTTGTCGATACTCTGGGACTTGCCGTGCGTTTGCCCATCCCATGCGACCACATATTAATACCCTGCTTTGGCACCCATTGTAGTGCTTTGCAGCCGCATTTGTTTGGCCAAAACACCCGAGGAGAACCGACTTGAGAGCAAACCTTTCGAGTTTCCTTCCACAGACGCAGACATTGACAGGGTCCGAAATTCATACTCCCTCTGTATGTTTCCAGAACCGTGCCGCGTTGCATCGCGTTTCCATCCGCTGAGTTATCTACATGTTTCAAATCCAGTAAAATCAGGGCAATTCAAATGGAGCCATGGCTTTCAGCTTGCACCTGTTGGAGTCTGATGATGCCCCAGTATTGGAAGAGGCATCGCTTTGCCTTGGCATTGCACCTTTGTCAGCCATGATCAAACCTGCAGTTCATCACTTACCTGCAAGGTGAAAACGTTAATGATCTTAAAGATATAAGCTAGGAACACTTAGCACATCTTAGCACCGAGAGCTGCTGTTGGCTGGCCGCAACTCGTATCAACGGTATCATATTTCAAGGCACCATGATTGCCATCTTACATTTTCATGGATATTATATTGATATTATTGTCATTTCATTCCCATTCCCATTTTATATTCCTAGCGATTCCCAGCGGGTTACGGTGGGCTGTGAGGCCTTGGAGATCTTCCAGAGCTCCTGTGGCCGCGGCCTTCGTGCGGTAAAGGACTTTGAGCCTGGAGAAGTGGTGCCCCGCCATGATGCCGTGCTGATGCCACGTTGAAATTGCCATGGAATTAACGTGAATGATGAGGGCGATGAATGTTGCGACAGCACCATGACAATATGTGATAACATGAGGTTATGTCGGTGATTGTTACTTGGAATCCCTGAATTGCTGACATAATACTGTGCACGTAGACCACGTCAATCACTCTTTTGGCTGCTGATGAAATACTAGTTTTTGGCAGCATTGTTGCTCAGGTGCTTGCTGATAGAGCAGTGCTTCCACCTTGTGTGTTTTGGCGTAAAATCAGTTGACTTGTTTCATTTCACTTGATCCGGTCATTTTCATGTCACTAGCTGCCAATACTCCATGGGTTGTACTCTGTCATGTCAATCGCTGCATCAGAGAGCGTAGTCCTGTTGCAAGTGATCAGGAACAGCATCATAGTGTGCGAAATCCTTCTCGCATTTTCAGAAGCATTTTCTGGCAAGTCCTCTGAGTTACTGACTTGAAGGCCAATGCGGATGACTTTGCTGCAGCAGCGAGTTCTCAGTGGGACCACTTCAGCCCCAAAGATCAGGGCAAGTTGATGTCCCTTCGGTGGCGGAGTTCAGCAGATGCTGAACACATGGTCAGTGCCTTGGCGGATTGGCCTGGGGAACTTTGCGTCGGCAAAGTTCCGGCGCCCAAGCTCCCGCGCTTGCGGGGAATCGCTTCGTTCAATGGCATGGCTGTGGTGAAGTTGATGATGAAACCATCATCTCTAAAGACATTGGAAGCCTTGCCCCGCAACGGCTTGGCAGTGTACCTGAATGGGAGCATGCTCAACCACTCATGCTGTCCAACCGTTAACAGGCCTGGAAAGGGTGCACAGATGCTGTTAAGTGCTGTGCTTCCAACATGTTCCATAGTTTTCCAACGTATCACCATCGTTCGCTGCACTAGTCAATGCTGGAATGCTCGTGGCGTGTTGGATTCCAGCGGTCAACAATCTAGTCACTCGCCCATGATGCTGCTTGGGAGGCTGCCTTTCACATCATGCTTGGTGGCAAGAGCCCAAAGCGACTCGGCTTTAGTATCTTTCGGTGTTTAGACAAGGGAAGGAGGAATTGCATCAACACAAGTTCTTCAATTTACATTGAATCAAGACCCTCCTTCGCATTCAATCTGTCCACCTTCTTCTTGTGGTTTCGGTTTTGTTGGGACAGACTGAGTCATGGCCAGTGTCCAACAAGAACGATCAATAGCCATGAAAGGTAGAATTTTGTTGACGCTCAATCTCACGAGCTGCGCGTGGGACCAGAGAAACCGAGGGCGGCTCCTACCAGGCCAAGAACTCACGTGTGCCTACATTGAAATCCGCGCTCCGCATTATATTCGGCAAGCGGAACTGGAATCCACATGGGCCTTTGAGCGCCTTGAATCCAACGCTTCAGTATGTTCTGCAGCACATGTAACCATGGCGCAGTGATTATGCCTTTAAAACCACCCTTGGATTGGAGATCTCTGAGACCAGACTCCACATACTTCAAATGCTTTACAAAATTGTCAAAAGTCCTAATATATACATTAATGATATGTGTACACTTAGATATTGTCTATATATGTATATATATATAATTATATAATATATATATAGATACGTATGTATAGCCTCATCTATGGTATCTGGTTGCGTTGTTCGGATTCCAGTTCCTGTTGTTCCTATTGACCTCCAGGTGTCGCTGCTGGCGTTGCCGCTTGGAGCCGCAGCTGTGGCTCGCAGCGCCAGAGGCGGAGCGGGGCCTCCGCGCGGCCTGGCGACGCTTCGAGCGATGGCGGAAGAGTGGGGCCTGTGAAGAGGAGGACATACTTCCATAGAATTCCATTCTGAATTCCCACATTCAGAATGGATTTTTCTTTCATGGTGATATACATTGACATACATTGACATACATTGACATACATACATATGAAATCATATAAACATAAGTAACACACACATATGACATGTTTTTTTTTTTTTTTTTAAAACTGTCACTATAGTTCATATCATAATATCCTTTAACATTTATATAACTAATGTTGAGTAAACATCTCAAGCATATGAAACACATACAAACACATAGGTCTACAAAAATCGATGCCAATATCTATGAACTATATAGATTGTATTGTAATATATGAAGAGGATTAGATAAACAATTGAGCCACGGTCAGGGGGGCCCCTTGTAGGGGTGTGGCGTAAGCAAAACTGTGGTGCGCGTAAGCCAGCGTAAGCTCCGCGTAAGAAAAGATATGCGCGTAAGGCGTAAGCAAAACCTGTGTGCGCGTATGCAAAACGTAAGCAATGGCGTAAGCATTTCCTTATTTGGTGCCAGGATGTAAGACATTTAAAACATGGCTCAAATGAGGGATAGATTTTGTACGGGACTATACAGCACGATGGCACTCCAAAAGCACAGCGATTGTTTTGGTCAACGATGAAGCCTCAACCATCCGAACCATCAGCCATCCCTTTGAAAATTGCTGGAATCCATGCAACAGCAGTGTTGTCCCTGAGTGAAGGAGCTAAGGGAGCTTGTGAGCAGCATCGCAGATTTCACCAAAGCTGCATTGTCTGAATTCCTTGCTCAGCAAAAGCCAGAATCTTTGGTTTGCTTATCGGATTTAGATACAAGGTGCTTCCTAAATGTGTGACTTATGTGTGGCCCATGGAGCTGCAGAAGAAAGTCTTATGGCACTTCAATTCAGCGCTACTGCCACATGCCGAGGATAGTTTCCCAGAAGATCTTCGGGAAGACAGCACGTTTCAGCGCTCCTCAACTCCAAAGTGTTGTGGCAGTGGTACGGCCAGATCAAATTTGTAAAAATCATGAGCAATCAACATAAAACAAACTTACTTGAATATTTTGCATACCAATGTGTTCCACGGACACACATATGTGTATTATATATTTTCATAAAATATATATATATATATATACACATATGCCATGTCCATCTATAGGCAATATACCGAGATGCAGTGGAAACATATTGGGATGCTGCCCAGTTCAGATCAGTTCAGGCTACCAAGATGCTTTGCACAGCAGGAACGATGTCAAGGCGTTGGATCCGTTTGACGTGTTTGCTGACTCAAGTCCCACGCCATTAGTCGAAACTAAGCGGCAGCGAAAGGAGTGTTTTTTTTGTCGGGAATGTTGTGACTCAATCAATCTAGGACTAGATGGAACATGAAGGAACATGAAGGAACATGAAGGAACAATTGTGCAAAACAATGTTTTGGAACATATTTGAAATGTATGGTCCAACTGCCTGATTTCATTTTGTTCTTATCATGCATTTTTTTGCAGATTTTTGTTTGGGGGCAAGATATGCCACGTGTAGTTTGGTTGGGGTAGGCGGATAGCAAAAGCCAAGGCGCTCTTCAGGTTGCTCTTGAGCTCTTTCTGGGGGGTCGCCCCAGCTTTTGAGCTGGCGTTTGGCTTACAAGAGAGCCAACGATATGAAGAGGCGCTGAAGTATTGGTTGGACCCTCGGCAGCAGGGGACAGAGTCCCTATTGCATGAGTATTTTCAGCGAACGGGATTCTTGCATTTTTGAACTTGTGATTTTTCCCCGACATCACAGAAATTATATTGTATAGGATTTATAGAATGTTTATAGTTATTAGTGGTAGTCCCATTTGGTCTTTCATCATGAAATGCAGGCAGTGCGTGACGTCACGGGTGAGCTCATGCCGCTGTCCCCAAGCCACAGCGCAGCAGCCACAGAGGCAGCGCTGTCTGCAGTGGCTGCAGGTGTTCAGTGGGAGAAAGTCCTGCAGGAGACACAGCTGTGACGAAATCAACAGATGGATGAATATGTTGATTCAAAAAATGTACCTGCGGAAATGCAAGATAATGTAAGCCTTAAATAGGTAGATTGCGAATGAAATGAAATGAATGAACCACTATGAACCACTACACTATAAATTGACAAACGAATAAATCAATGTAAATGGTGTCTACCCATGTCTACCCTGTATGTGCAGGTTTGCTTTGTTCTGCCGCCTTGACACCAGGAGAGTGTGGCAATTTGCTTCGGCACTTATGGAGCCGGATCGTGGACGCGCTTGGCGGCTGGGCGATTGGAGCGCTTTGACAACGCCACGCGTTTCTGGGATTTTGTCGAGTCTTGGATGTTTTGGTTGATACATGTTGTGATACCTTTTGATACCTACTGTACTGTACACCATGTCACCTGAGCTGTTTTTTTTTTGAGTGCAGGTGATTGTGTCCTCTGATTCATTCCAATGATTCCAATGTTATTCCATGTTGTTCCTTTTTTCTGCAGCTACATTTGTTGAGGCTGCGTGCTGCAGGAATGTGTAACCCGCTGTGAGGACTTGTTGGCCGGTCGGCCGGCACCTTGTCAGGCGATGGGCATGTCGAATGGGATAGAGTTGGAGTATACGATGTAAAGGTGAAAAAGGTGACTGGAATCCACAGAAGCCTTTGATTTTCCAGATCTTATCCAACTTCACGTGATGATGTTCATGAAATTAAGTTGTTTAGGCGCAAGCACGGCAGATCTTTCCCCAGCCTGCTGTATTGCCTGAGCCGTGCTCTGAGCCCAGGTTCAGGATTGCATCTCAGCTGACTCGCAAGGTCAAAGTTGCCTTGATGGTTTAGATTAAAAATGACCGCTGCCCAAGCCACCAGCACTGTGAACTGCCATACAGCTGTTCCCAACGCAATGCAACAGCACACACCAAGGCATGGCAGGCATGGCGGTTGCTTCCCCAGTTGTTTCTTTCAATGCTTAGCCTGCTTAGCGTGCCTTTGAGATTATCTTCATGTTATTGTCAAGTCATTTTGAAGTCACGGATGCCGTTCCACGCGTTGTTTGCCCTTTGGTGATCGAACTGTAAGGGGAGATGGACTGGTATGAGCCATTGCGACAGGCGGGTTCCTGGATCTCCCCACCAGTGGAGCTGCCATGCGATAAATTCACTAAGCCACTAAGTCAAGCTGTAGCTCGGAACTTGTGATTCATACCGCGCAGGGGCCAGAATCCGATTACATGCCAGATTCCGGTCCGAAGCTCAGCATACCTGAGCCCATGCATGCCCATGCCAACGGAAACCAATTTCCCATCATTTTCCCGCACCAACTTGGCACCATTCTGCAATATTCTGCAGGTTCTGACGCAGAGAACGCTTGGTATTTGCCAGCAAGGGCGGAGGAGTGATGTTTTTTTGTGCCTCCCGCGGACTCCCGCAATGCGCTGCGATGCTGACCAACCATGACCTTCACGTCCTTCACCTGCCTCAGGAGTCCGAGTCGGCAGCGGCATCAGTGTCACCGAGGATCGACCAGTGATTTAGAAGGGGCAGAGGGGTTATGTTTTTTTTTGATCTCATGAGGCATCCAGCAACATCCAGCAACATCCAGCAACATCCAGCAACATCATTGCAACATCCAGCAACATCCAGCAACATTCGGCAACATCATTGCAAAGTTATTCCGAAGTTTGGATCTCTACTGTATCTCTTCGTTTGAGGCTTCCTGCAGGTGGGGCATCAGCCACGTCCTCATCCAAAGCGGCAGGACTGGGAAGCACAGGTCTCTACAGCGTAATCTGAGAGTGACATGAGCTTTCGCCCATGTGAGGCAATGGTTGGAAGCGAAGAACTCTGGATTTGTTTGAGGATTATTTTTCGATTTTGTCCGTATATATTTCCCATATTTACTTCCATCCAGTTCCAGCAGATGACTCTTGACAGCTCTAGGAGCCACATGGACAGCATCTGCACCAGTCCAGGCCCTTGCGCCGTAGCTCAGTCGAAACATGTGTTGCTTCGGAGCATATCACTGTCGAAACATGTCGAAACATGTCGAAACCTGCCAGGCAGCCGTGTCCAAAGCCGGCAGGCCACCTCGGACCTCGGATGGTGCCCATGGCCGCCCTTGGAGAAATCAGCGCATGTGAACCATCTTGAACCATCTTGAACCATCTTGAACCCTTGGCCAACCTGCAAACTCTGGCAATTCTTTTGGGGGAGGAGATCATGTCAAATCATGTCAAATCAAGATGAAGGATGAAACAAGTCCTTGAAGACAACGAGCGAGTTTGCTGCATTCCGTTGCAAATGTTGTTGACTGTTTCTTTGTTAGGGGTCAGGCCCCAAATGATTCCATCATTTTCCGCAGCCGTGTAGAAGACTAGGGTGGTGATAGCAGAGTAGCCCTGGTCGTGCGAAACAAAAGGATTGGAGGCACGATGGTGACGTGGTTTATTGCGATTTGTTGCCATGAAGCTTGTTTTGCAACCTCTGCGGCTCATGTTGTCGGGACATTGGAATGAATTTAGGACAAATTCAACAATCATATGCTCTATTTCTACAATATCTAGATTGTTGGGACCTGCTACTTGCGGTAGCACGTGATTTCAATGTGGTCCGCTGGTAGGCAGGAGTCCTTCAATTGTGCGCGGCCATTGGCGAGCTTCACACCGAATATGTTTTGTTCGCCTGGGTCCCAACTCCTGGTGATGCAGACGAAGTTATGAAGTTACCATCCTCGGGGATGAGATCCAGCATGATCCAGCCCTCGCAAAAGTCACCGTGCCTGCAGCACCCAGGACATGTTGTTGTGGGAATGAAGTAACCAGTCAGCGGCCAAGTGGGAAAAATGGAACGAAATGGATACTTGCAGGATCTTGCAGGTACAATGCGGGCGCAGCAATATACCAATTGGGACTGGGAGATACTGGGGGTAAGCGGTTTGGTTCGTATACCACCGGAGCTCCAGTGTTACAGATGTTACAGCAACAGCCATCATTTTCCGAGCCAATTTGAATGGCAGGTGGAGGCAAAGACCGCGGCGAGCTGGATCCGCATGGTGGCGAGGTCCAGGGCTTGGAATCGACGATTCTGTGGGAGGCGCTTAAAGATGCTATGCTGTGGCAGAACGGCAGCCGCCCAGGCTGGCCTCAAAGTTCCAAGTCTGGGGGCCTCGGGAATTGCAAGATGCTTCCAGCGATGCTTCAGAGATTGTCCATGATCTTCCTACAGAGTTGAGCTCCATGGTAGAAAAATTGCAGCTGGGGACCAAAGTGTCTATAGGATTCTCAAAGCACAATCTTTTGAGGTCAGACTGATGAGCATGCAGTGCACAGCTCAGATAGTCAGCTTCCACGAATTCCTCCATGGTCAGTTTCAGGATCTCCGCAGAGGCTGCTCCATCACTGAGGCCCCGCCAACAAAGCGCGCGGATGAAGCATTAGCTGATGCTGCTGGGATGATCTGGGATGAATCTCATGAAGCAGCAAACAGTAAACCCACTGTGGGAGATTATATAATCAATATATATAATCAATATAGATGGGATATGATGGGATTAGAGTTAAGTGCACATAGACAGATCAGACAGCAGTACATCGACATGTTGGGTACTTTGGTTACTTTTGGTTACTTTTGGCTGGTGTGTGGTTTTATCTCGCATGTTGCATGGGACCCAGAATAAGACATATTAAATTATGCCAAGGATTCGGGCACGCAGCTACCACTGGAGCCTCTACAAAAGGCGCCAAATCTGAAGTGAGTGTTGTCAATGGGAGTCCAGTTGGGACGGGGATTATGGTGGATCATGGCGGATTGAAAGGGCGGCAGGGCGGCAATGGCATTGTTTTGCTAAAAGAATCCCAAGAGAATCTCTGTCAAAGGCCAGAGTCTCTCTGAATGCTCGCTGGAGTTCCTGTCGCCAGGAATCATTTATGGGCCAGGCCGATCCTTGTGACGCCGGGTGATGCACAACCTTCTAAGTTTCATTGTGGCACAAGTTTCCTGGATTTTAATCGCAAGTTGGTTCATATTTGCATGTCAAAAGCTGAACGAACATGGGTCACGGGTGGTGCAACAAATGATAACAAATGCGTAAACGTAGGAGTCTCCTTCAGCCAAATCCCATCAGAATCATCAAGTAACCAAGGAGCAACGACAAACAAATCGGCACAGCACAGCAACTTCCGATTGGCTTTTGCAGCTTCCGTCCCTGGCAGAAGGGACTCGAATGGAAGACACAGCCATGCAGTCCACTATTGTGCATGCAAATTTGAATTTGAAATGCAGCAAGACCTACAGACCTAGAGACCTAGACATGTCCTATGTTTGTTTGCAATGGCAGCCACAGATGCAGCACGATGCAGCCTGTGTGGCACCATCGCTCCGCTGTATCACAGTGACGTTGCTGGCCTTTCCTTGTGCCGACATTGCTTCAGTGCAACCGGACGGCAGCCCTCTCCATCCTCCTTGCTGACGGGGCCGCGCAACAACGCAGTCACCACGGTCAGGGAAGCTGATTCGACAAAAGATGGACGTGATGGACAAGATGGACCTTGGCTCCCATGGCCCAAGTTCACCCAAGAATCACCAGCATCAGCGAGCCTCGCATCTTTGAATATCATAACCTCAGCGATCGAAAGCTGGGGTGCTATTGGAAAGCTGCCAGCAGATGTGCCACTAGTAGAGTTGTGTCAGTTGATCACTGAGTGTTTGCCGTGGTTGCACGCTGAAAGCATGACTGCATTGTGTCAGATGCTCATGAACTTGGCGAAGACCCCAGAGGAAATCAATGCATCCAGAAACTTTTTGCACCGATTGTTGCGTGCTTTGGCTAAGAAGGCTCAACCTTGCCATGGCTCTGACTATGTTGGCCTTGCGACCGAGTTGCAACTCATCGGTTTGGCGCATGGCGATCGGGCCTTGCGCGACAGGGCCGAGGCCTTTGCCACAACCCTTCGCCTTCGGGGGTTTGGTGATATCACCACGGCTGCAGAGGTCTTGTGGGTCTTTTTGACGGCCAAGGCAGTTGAGATGCCAATCCTGGAAGCCTTGGGAAGTTTGGAAAGTTTGGAGGCGAAGTCACACGGATCAAACGGATCAAGCAATGCACACCAGTCCGTAGATGCACTGGACGCCGTTGCTGCCATCCTGTGTGGCTTGGCACAGCCTGCTGTCATGTCTGCTCTTGGGGAGAAACTTGCAAGACTTGCAGAAGACTTTGCGGCTTTCCTCGTTGCAAATTACAAGGTGGCTCGAGGTGAAACCCACTTGGCATCTTTGCCTGCACAGACATTGGCCCGCCTAGCCCTGGCTTTGTCAGACCTCTTGCAGAGGCATGGGACATGCATTGCATTTGCCATGCCAAAAACCAGTCAAGCACTTGAAGCGGTTCTGTCAAGAGCCTTCCAGATTTGTCAGCTCTTCACCATGGAAGAACTGTCAGATTTGGCCGTGGCTTCTTGCAGCCCTTCAGTGAGGGGTTGCTTCCTCCACCATTTGATTCAAGAGCTGGTGGATCGATGTCACCCTGGATTCGCCCCAAACCAAAGCCGCTTGGTACCCGGAGCCACTGTGAGACTCCGAAGAGGTGTGGGAAGTGTTCCGGCCAACAGCCAGGGTTTGCTGGGTGAATTCTACTTGGCCAGGGGTCAATGGCGGGTTTGGCTCGAGGTGGACTGTGTGAACTCTGTAGACTGCGTGGACGTGCGGGAAGATGACTTGGAACTCCTGGATGGAGGACTTCGGCCCAAAAGCTGCTGCCACAAATGCTGGCGCTTGTCCAAACAGCTCTCTGACGATTCGGGTTGCCTGGTTGATCTTGGTTGACCTTTCAGGATTTTCAGGGGTGCAGTGGGGCCAGTGCATTTGAGAAGTGTGCCTTTTCGCATGATTTCACAAACACTTCGCACATGAGTCACATGAGCATTTGAGGTTAGCAGCGGTTAGCATTTATCCCACCATTTAAAACGATACCTGTGGTACATGGTGATCAATCCCATTCAATCCCCCTCCTCTAGATCCCCATTTTTCTAGCGCAGAAGCTGCAAATTTTTGCAAAGGCCTTTGCAAGAAGTGCTGTGATCCTTGCAGCGCAATGATTGCGGTCGAGCTCGGACAAATACCTGGGCTGCATGATTTGCCAGAAGGCTGGAACTTGAGGTCACCAAATGATGGCCTGTCAGAGGGAAAGCATCAGTAGCATATAGTAATATAAACATTAGATTCTTATTAGATTGAAACAATGAAGGTGAAGGTCGTTGGGAGCACGTTTTTCATGAAGGAATGGGCATGTGACGTTTGAAACGGCGGTTTCATGCGGTTTCACATGTGCCAGGGACCATCTCGGGACGGTCCGCAGCTCGCCTGACTGCAGCATTGCTGTTGCTCAGCTGGGAGGGGAACAGCCCATGCGCAGCTTGGAAGCATTCAGCAAAAAAAAAGCAAGGACTTTGATGTGGATAAGTTTGGACAATATATGATATAAAATATAGTATAATATAATAATATGAGAGAAAGGACAGTTAATGACTAATGACTATGAAGTCAAGGACATGCCATGGACATACCTGGGAGTGGAGTCCGTTTTTTGGAATAAGGTGTTGGATAAATTTGGATAATGTCCATATTTCTATGCATATGTGGTGGAGTGGAAATGCTTTCGAAGAAGCTAAGGAGGGTCAGCTCTCCAGCTTGGTTGGAACCCTTCATCGAGTTGCCCACGAACTTCACCTTCAAACTGTGTCATTCGGAGACCTGTCCGCACCATCGATGGGATCCTCGCCTTCCTCGCCTCACTGGACCGATATTCCAACTTTCGTGGTGAATTTGGATCGAAGCCCTCACAGGCACACGAAAAGCATGTGAAAGAATGCCGTGAGTGCTTGTGCTTGGCGAAAACTGTGGTTGGATAATGTTGGATACGTCCTACATCCTGTCGATTTGGTGTTGTGATCCCAAATCTCAATAAATCTCATAGATACTGCCTCCAGAAAATTGTGTATGGGGGCCCCAGACAGATAGGAACGTGTTTCCATGATGTCGTAGATGATGTTTCCTCGGAAATTTCCAGGTCTCCGACTGATCTATTTATTCTGGGGTTGCTACGTTGCTATAGAGTTCAGAAATGAGCATAATTGGATATACCAATGCATTCCGGTGCCCCCAGGCTCAGTGACATGCGGCGAGAGATGCAACGATGTGGTGTCAAAAATGCCCGGCGCTTTGCCGCCACCGATGGCCGCCACCGAGTGGTTCAACGCAGCCGTCGTCAGCCATATCTGCGAGATTTGACGAGTTTTGCCTTACGATGGGATGAAGCACGGCCAGCCATTGGTGTAGCCATGACTGCAGAGGAGGAACGGCATTTCGTAGGGTACGTGGGGTCCTGGTTGTCTCACACACGGGCAGTTCGTCAGGGTCTTGAGGAAGGGGCTCCTTTTGTGGTGGTCTTGGAAGATGATCAAGTGCTTAATCCCCAGATGACCAACGTGCTGCGAGATATCATCACCTGTGCTGGCGACCTGTTGGACGTGGTGATTTTGGGCCCATTGGACTGGAGGCTGCGAAGTTTACAATATGCTCAGCCCAGGAAGATCATGCAATTGACACATCCCTGTGAAGCTGTCCTGTCAACAGAGGAGGTGCAGATGTCAGAGCTCTATGGCTACAAACCGCAGTTGAAACAGGAAGAGTCGTACTTTTTGTACTCAATTGGATCTCGTGCAATGATTGGCGAGGATGTACTTTCAACTGGTTGCTGTGGTGCTTGGGGCTATTTGGTCAGCCGGCGTGGCTACCAGAAGATGGAGGCGAACCTTGAGGGTTTGAACTTCTCCTGACGGCCACTCATGTTTGGAACCAATCAGCAACCAAGACTTCGCATCATGCCATGTGAGTAGACCTTGCAACCTTGAGACATCCTGAGACATAAGGATTTCTTGACTTCTATTTTTTTTAGTGATTTCCCGGCCGTTGCTGGCAGCCACTGAGCTGCGCTTCAAGGCCTCCATGAAGTTCATGTGGGAGTCCTTTGATGACGTGCTGCAGGCGGAGTTGCAGGGTGACAATCGCTTCACGAACTTCTTGGGGCGCTACCGACTCTGGGCCGTTTGGCCTCCCTTGGTGACCTCGGATGGGAAGTGGCCATCGCAAAACTCCGGCGAGGCGCGTTGAGGGGATGCTTGGGGTGGGGCAATGATATATTATATCATATTATGACACAATTGCATACAAATGCATACAATTGCATTAGTAATACTAACTAACTATGAATGTCAGGACAATGTAGGTAGGTATTGGGTCAGCGCAGGGAAGAAGACTGATGGTGTCACAATAATGACTGCATCCACCATGACACCGCGATGACCATTGGTTGAATGCTTGAGGACCTGGATTTTGGAAAGCAGCTGATGCCAGTGAGCCCCCATGCCGGCTTCCGAGACTACACCTTTCAGACGCAGGTGCCGAGGGTGCATGGAGGCGACGTCATGTGATGCGGTTTCCTGTTTTGAATTTGGAACCTTGACAAGATTGAGGAAGCATCTTTTCAAAGATGGATTTGGTTGAATTATAAGGTTGAAATAAGGTTGACTTAGGATTAGGATGACAAGAGTAGGCAGCATTAGCAGCTGCCCCTAAGCTTCCCACTGTCCCAGACTGTTGTGTAAGTCTGCAGGTCGCAGAGCTGATCCTTTGCTCCGACAATTTGTTCCTCCAAAGGCCGGAAAGTCACCACAGGACTGAAACATGCTACACCAGCCCTTAGTCCACTGCGCCCAGTCAAGCTGAGTCGAGTTGTCCTAGATGAGTCCTCACATCAGGATACTTCATGTGGCAGCTGCAAGCGCCTTGTTGTGGCCAGAAGTCCAGTCAATTTGGGCCTACGTGATCAGCAGCTGGCGTCGGCTCTTCAGTCAACGAGCAGGTGCCGGAGGCGGCTTCGAACTACGCACGGCACCTGGTCTGGAATGTAGACCGGGAAGAATGTCACATCAGGGGCTATGCATGGCTAGGCACTGTGTCAGAATATATGATGATATATGATTGTATATAATATATATATATATGATAACATATACTTACAGCATGCCTTTCGTGATGCTTTTTGATGCTGTTTGATGACACATGGCTCTCCATCCCCTCCAATGAGATCGCTGCAAGCATGACAAGTGACCAAGGAGATGCAACACAAGATGTACAAAGAGCGGCGCTTCTTCGATGTCGCCACCGAAGGCAGTTGCTGTTTTGAAGACCCGGATCTCAACTTAGAGAATCTTGGGGTAATTAATATCCCATTTTGCACATCATAACCAATATCCATATAACTCACATAATAGTCCTGGAAGATAATTTCCGATGGATTACCTCCAGGAGAGTTCCCATAGTGCACAATTCCCATGCACAGCAACAGGTTTGACCTGGAGCTGGACGCTGCTGCGCGCAGCATTCCTCCTGGATTTGGCGCAGCCTTCACCGTCCACATTGGTGACCACCCCACCAGAAGGCCTGGATGTGGTCATCTCAGCAAACAACGATCTTCATATACATACTTGATCATACTTGATCATATTTGCATATTATGCATAATATATTTATATATATAGATATAGATATATAGATAGATAGATAGATAGATAGATAGATAGATGGATAGACACGTGATTTCATGAATTTGCCTACGAGTTTGTACAGAAGATCATCATTGCATCTCCAGTGTTTCTCTCACTGGTGTAGGACCACCCTTTGAGCTTCCTCCACTGGCAGTGCGCATCTTGCGGGCTCCAATGGAGGATCTTTTCTGGTGCCCATCTGCATGGTTTCGAGATTTGTCGCTTGGTTTCTGCTTGGTTTCTACTTGGATCCTACTTGGTTTGACCATGTTTGACCTCGTTCGTGATGCATCGCACATCATCGCACCTTGTCCCAGGTTGGCTGCAGCTCCGGGGACGCGCATCTCTTTCCATGGCCCCAAAGATGGCGTGTCTTCGATCAGTCCGTGGCATGCGACAGAACTGAGGCTGGGTGCCAAGGGCCAAGATATGCCAAGATTGCAACAAATGCCACATCAGTACTAATACTGTATATATATATACATAATATATATATATATATATTATATATTATATATATACATCAGTTATATTATATCTAAAGTATCATACAAGATGAGCCAAGAAGGAATGGTTTCACTTGTGAAGATGGCGCACGCGGTCCAGCATGACACTTTCTGTGAGGCAGCAGCTGCCTCGCGTAAACATGCCACATATCTCTATAGCAATGGAGCCGAACGGAGGCGCGTGAGCAAATTGACATAAATTGAGTTCACCGAGCTGAGGGATTGGTGACAGTATGTGACAGTAAAAGAATGTAAAACTGCAAAAGTAAGGCAACGGCGTATCCGACCAGTTCATGACCCACTCAACTGCCAGTTGGCAACTGCAGGCCATCAGTGGTCAGAGTTCTCGCAGTTATCACCTTTGGGCCTGGCTGTCGTGGATCACTTAGATCCTCAGCTGCTAGAGCTGCTGACGCGGGAGTTGTCCCAGCAGCATCCAGTGCTTGCCACCGCACGGCAGCTGCACCTGCTGGTGGAGCTTTGGAAATGCCTGGAGCTGGGGCCTGAGAAGATCTGAGTTGGGATCATGTGATGGAGTTGATATCGAGATATCGAATTGATGCTAGATTCGACATGATTCCACGCATGTTTGGAAATGCAGGTTGGAAAGCATTCGGACTGGAGGCCCTTGCATTTTGGAAGACAGAAGACCAGATCAGACTTCATTGAGCACATGATCACTCAGAGATATCCAAGTTACTTGGGTTCCTGAATGTCCCTGAGAGGTGCGATGCAGATGGTGTTTCTGGGGCGGAATCCATTCGCGTCCACTCTTGCTCTTCCTGGTGGTGGTGCTTCCCCGCGGCCAGGGTGCTGGGCACGCTTGCAAGGGTAGCTGAGCAAGACAGAGTGTTGCTGGATGTTTCACGGTCCAAAAGTGTTGCAAAACGAGGCCATGCCAAACGAGGCAATGCGAACCGAGGTATAATAAAAGCACACTTTAGCACAACAAGCCTGTCTAAACTTTCAACCAAGGTTGGTATCTAAAACGGAGCTCAATGGATCAGAGGCCAGTCTGAATTGTTTCAACATGTCTCCATGATTCCTGAAATGCTAGGAGGCTAAGAGTGTCTCCTTGTGGATCTCATGGCAGGTGCTGATTGTGAGAGCCGACATGGAGAGGGGCAGATGGTTGGTGCGTTTGGCTGATGGCAGGGAAGTTCTTGTTCGCGCTGAACGCTTAGAAACTTGGGCAGTTCTTAGATTGATGCTTGATAATCTTGATATGTGATCAGCACCAGCTCACGGATTTCCATCTCAGCGCAATGAAATTGTCGTGGGCTGAGGATGTTTTTGAGGAAGCTCCGTGGCCGCCACTACCTGAACCAGGCCACTGGGAAACGTCCTGCTGAAAGTCCTGCTGAAAGTAAGAAAGTGGTGGCTGCAAGCGTTATCAAGCAGTGACTCGATGACCATGTTTCCTCGGGAATCAATGTTTCAACCATTTGTACCTCTTTTTTTTCATATTCTTATTTCATCTTTGTGTGGTAGGCTTGGAGTGACCTGACAGGTCTTACCCTGGAGGCGGCAGAGGCGCTGTGTGCAAAGTCACCAGCAGAAGAAGGAACAAATGCGACACTTGGATCAAGGTTATTACTGCATATTATTGCAACATACTGCAACCGTTTTTAAGCTTCCAAATCCTTTTAACATCGACTATACAACTTAATCAACTTGAAGATATTTGAATATACACTATAATATATATATATTTATTTATCTGTATATCTGTATGTGTATATAATATATATGTATATGTGTGTGTATTCAAAGCTAAAAGGATGCAGGACTACCATCCCACAGAACTTGCAGATCGCCATGGAAATCTGAGGTTTTGGTTGGGCATCCGTGTGAAGCAACCTGGAAGCGCTGCAGAAAAAGTCCGATTCGCAAATGTGCTGCCACGTCCACCAAAAATGGCTACTGTAAGATACCGCAAGTGACTCACATTCCCACGACAGCCCATGTAGTGTGGGAGGCATTCTTGTGAGATCTTGTGAGTATGTGTGGGTTAATTAATGAAGTTTCTGTAGCGTTTTGACCGTGCAGGCTGCGTTGGGCAGAACTTTGCTGGAGGAGTTTCACGATGGGAGCCCTTCAAAGACTCCTGGCTGGCCATGTGATGTTTGCATCTGCAAGCTCATGTTCACTGGGCCTCTAGAAGTGGGCATGCTGAGATATGTGGAAAGTTTTGAACGGTCTTGGTCTCTGTGTTTAATCGGGACATTTGAGGAATGGAGTCTCTTTCTCTTCGGCGAGTATCAATTACGAGGAGTCATCAATTTGAGTGCGCGCTCCATTTTGAAAATATGCAGCAAGTCACCTTTTGCCCCAGTACCCTGGTCTAATCAAGTCTAATCATTGCGTCTATAATAGTCTATATAATCCTCCTGCTGCCTGTCAGAGAGACCGGTGGCAGTGAAGCGAAATGCCTCATTTTATATCGGGCGTATATTGAACCTGCTCCCGGTATGCCCCGGTCTTGCTATGTCTTGCTTGGTAAAGGCCCTTTGCAGTCGTGATTTGCCCTAGCGCAACCTCCCCACAATCCAATCATGGTACGACCTGTTCGCGAAATCCTTGTTTGGCAGGAAGGCAGCGAGCAGGCATGTGAACATATGGCGCTTCAGAGTTGCAAACAACAAAATTCAATCTTTCTAGTCTATGATTTTCAATGCAACACCGCAAAGTACATCAAAATTCATTGCGTCGTGCTAAATTCAGTACACACTGCATTCTCAGCTGCCGGTTTAGCACCTGAGAAGATGACTGCCAACCTTGCTGGCATCATGCAGGCCTGCAATTCATCTGGATTCTTGACTGCCAGATCACTAGCGACCACCACTGCCGGGCTTGGGTCTCAACGATGGCAGAAGTTGGAGATTAATACTTACCAGTAGTACCGCACAAGGCCGTGGCGGAAGTTTCAAAGATAGGATACTATAGGATCTATAGGAGAGGTGAGTTGTTGTGATGCATGGATGGCAGAGCGATTCCACTGATGGACGGGAAAGTGGTTGGAGTCGTGCTTTTTGGAGTGCTTGCAATGCTTGCAGTGGTCACCTCACCCACAACTGCTGGCTGTAGTGTGTTGTAGTGTAGCTGTAGTTCTAGTTGTAGCGTAGTGGAGTTGTAGTTGTAGTGTAGCGTAATTAGTGTAGTGTAGTTGTAGTTGCAATTGTAGTTGTGGTGTGGTGTAATGAATGTAGTGAAATGACATGTAGTGTAGCGTAGTGTGCTGTAGTGTTGTGTGCTGTAAGGTGGTCTAGTGTAGTTTAGTGAAACATGGAAAAGTAGTTTAGTTGTAGTTGTAGTTATATCGTGTAGTGTAGCGTAGCATAGCGCGTAGTTGCAGTTGTAGTTTTAGCTTACAGTTGTAGTTTACAGTTGTTGTTCACAGTTGTAGTTTACAGTTGTAGTTGTAGCCTAGCATCGTGTAGTGTAATGTAGCGTAACTCTAGTTGCAGTTGTAGCTGTAGTAGTAACCGAAGGAAGTTTAGAAGTCAAACTTCCGACAATATGGACAGATGAAACGCAGAGGTGGAGCAGAAGAATAGAGAAGAGAAGAGCAGAAGAGAGAAGATCAGAGAAGAGAAAGAGTAAGAAGAAAGAAGATGCAGGTGCGCGAAAAGGTAGGAAAGTCACGAAACACTGTTTTTCCAGTGATTTGTGGCTCCAGAGGGTCGAAAAGTAGGCTCGCTAAAGCGGCGGGTGCGGAGCCCAGCTGGCCAGATGAGAGATGAAAAATTGCACGCCGTTGTGACACGAAGCACATTTCGAAGTCAAACTGTGAAAACACCATGGGTTCGGACCACTGTTGGAAGCTGAGATGTCGAAAAAGTTCACGCCGTTGTGGTGCGAAGCACATTTCGCAGTTAAAATGTGAAAAACACCCGGGCTTCGGACCACTTTTGGACGTTCAGATGTTGTTTCGCCTGGCAGGCGCAAGGGATTGCGGACCTTGTCAAAAGTGAGCAAAACGTGAGGGTGTTGTTGCATTTCCAAAAACGATGGCAGGCGTGGGACATTTGAAGAGGATCTGCAAAGATGCATTTTCCGTGGCAGGCGCAGTACAAGATGTACAAGAGACATGTTCATCAGAGCTGTTAGGAGGTCCGGGCGCTCCTTTTCCTGAGAGGGGTTGCATTTTGCAGCATTAGATCTTCAGTTTTGGGAACATGATTTTGCGTGACAGGTGCAGCACTTCGTATGACCTGGCATCACTTTTTCCTGGCAGGCGCAGTACTTTTTAGACAGGTGGAGTGGAATAATCACAAAACAAATTGGTACGAGGCCGTCACCTCTGCACTCAACTTTCCATTTAAGAACGTCTCGC
>Ga0126342_10003027_pt1 | contig 27255 bp, 18 predicted proteins | sample Cyp1metagenome_FD_92528 | JGI IMG/M metagenome (GOLD analysis project Ga0126342, IMG submission 92528) | Coral microbial communities from Lord Howe Island, Old Settlement Bay, Australia - Cyphastrea 1 metagenome | ecosystem: Host-associated > Invertebrates > Cnidaria > Coral ... | reverse complement strand
CTTCTGACTCTTTCTCTTCTACTCTTCTCTCTTCTAATCTTTCTCTTCTCTCTGACCCTTTCCATCTCTGCTTTTCATCTGTCCATATTGTCGGAAGTTTGACTTCTAAACTTCCTTCGATGATAGTTGTTATAATATGATTCATATTCATGATGGTGAAATATATGGTTCTAATGATAACATTACTCATGAACATCATATATATATATATATATTCACCATATTGCCATCCATTACTCCAAACATTAACCACTATTTTTGTGTGATTTCATGGTTAATTAACTCATATAGTAGTGGTGTTCATGATTCATTGCACACAAAAAGGATCAAACATGGCTCTGAGACGGCAACATCGCAAACGTCAATGATGGTTGTTATAATATTGGTTAATATTGATGATGTTTATAAGGGTTCAAATGTTAAAAAGTGTCGGATGATTTTTTCTTGTCCACGTTCATAAAGTCACCCAACATCACTCATTTTTGGTACCAGAATGGCCATGAAATACAGGAACGGAGGGAACGGAAGATCCCATTGGGATTTCCCAGCCATCGCCAAACAATCCATGATGATCAATGATGAACCAGTGTGAAACGTGACTGTTAATAGTTACTATTAATAGTCAATAGTGTTTAACAGTTAACCATAATTTAGTACCATCAGTTAACAGTTAATAGTTACTATTACTGTAACCACCATTATTTCACTGTTAATTAGTTACCATCAATCTGGGTAAATTATAACGACCTCACTGCGACCTCACTGGAATCATGGTTAGTAAGGGAAATCATCCCCAAATGGCCTTAATTCAGGTTAGTGAAATATTATAATTTGCCCAGAATCAATAACCTACCATCAATGTAACTGTAATGATTTAACAGTTCTGTGAAACCCACTGTTGGTTTCATCACATCTGACCTGGGCATTTTTGGCATTTTTGGCTCGACGGCAGAAGCAGTGCACCAGTGCCAAAAAAACAACACGATTGTTGGTGACGTCCCCATGGAAAATATATCCTTAACTTGGCCCTTAACCATTCTTCATCATGATATCAACATATATCAACCATTATAATCTCAGTCATTGTTAACCATTTATTGATCATTTATCAATCACATATTAAGATATAATTATTAGCCAGTCTTAACTGTTCACCATTCATTCATCCACCATTCCAGTCATAACCTGCGGGGCCAAGGTGCGTAGCTTTGGGGAAGACCTGCGATGAGATGAAGGACTTAGGCGCGAAAAAATCACAGGAGGTTTTTTCGAATGTTGGCCAGCTTATTGGGATATTTCATGGGGTATCCAATGATCATTACTCTCTGGTAAACTAACATAGCTATGGAAAATGGCCCATTTATAGTTGATTTACCTATTCAAAATGGTGATTTTCTATAGTTATGTTAGTTTACCACAGGGTAATGATCTAATCAATGATATTTGGAGATATCACCGACTATTAGTGACTAATGATATTTAAGGATATATAAGTGATTTTTTTTTTGGATGTGCTGAGTCAATGATTGGTTTTTTACCATATGGGGATATAAGTGATATTAAGTGATGTATACCTGATAAATGATGAATGGTTGATGATTATCTTGCATTTGCTGAGTCGATGATTTGCTGAATTTTCCCAATGGGAAATCCCTTTTTTTCTGGGGTGTGGTTCCTTAAGAAAATCTAAGTTTTGGGGCGTGGCAACCCGAATTTTTTGACAAAGTAACCCCAAAATCGATAGAACAGTGGAATATATGATGAATTATTATGTAGAAATATCATCTAATTCACATCCTGTAAACACCTTTCGGCATTTTTTTGTGTTCTAGAACCAGTAGCTAGAACGGGGATATGATTAGTACCCCACGGGTGGAGGGTGTAGGACCTCACTGGTTTTCAACCGTGTTATCTATCTTGGGGTTGCTATAATCAAAACTAAATTGATTGTTTGCCAAACATGGGAGTATCCCAAATGACATTTTTTTTTAAGATTTACTGGATTCCATTGCCCGTTATCTGAGACAAACATAGACAAACAATGTTCAAACAAAACGCAGGTCAAGATTGCCTGATGGATGTCCTGAAGATTAGGTGAAATGGATGCTTGTTGTTTTTTGGGATTCTACAATTTCTAGACTACAATTTCTAGATCTTTTGGGATGTAGAAAATTCGGGTTTTGCTACATCTTTTATGCCTCGAGTTGATTTATACGAAACTCCTTCCAACTCCTGGAACTCGACACCCAAAACGAGGTGGCTTGGCCTCGTCTTCTGCAAACCCAAAGAACTCACTCCTGTTGCTCATAAAGAGCTGTCATGTATAATGTATAGACAGTACATATAGTCATAGTCTTTGTTGGTGGTGTCCCCAGAATCATAGATCGCCGCTGTTTATATTTCTCTATATTTCCCTAATTATCTTGCCGCTATATGGTGTCCCATAAATGGCCACACAACATTTTCTGGTTTCCCGGACTTTTCTGGTTCAGAAATCCCCCGGTTCCCCTTCGGATTAAAACCGTCAAAATTTTTCCCACGTTTTCCCCCTGCCCATTTTGTGGTCAAGGAGTCAAGGGTTACATATTCCCATTTGTGCAGAAAACGTTTGCAGTTCATAGATGTCCTTTTCCCATTGAATGGTTGATTAATAGAGGGGTTTGTTTACCCCTTTAACAACAGGTAAATGATTATAGATGGTATACCAAACCGGCCCCTCTATTTTTACCAAAAGGACATTATTGTTAGCAGTTGGAACCTGCCTTGGCCAGACTACAGCTGCAAGTACATTGCGCACAACTGGGGTTGCGATTGCTCCGGCTGCGAATGTGCCCTCGACACAGAAGTGTTCCTCGGCGGGTAGAAGTTGGGGATAGGGAAACCTTTTTTGGTGCAACACATCACCATTCACTTCCTACTTCCTTAACCATTCACTGCCTCTTTGGTAAACCAACAGTCTGCTATGGAAAACCACCATTTTATATATCTTAATTAATGATGTAATATAGCATCGAACTACATGGGCCATTTTCATTCCATGTTCATTCCAATTCCCAAATGACGATTTTTGTCGCATACTTCTTGGAACATCCCAGTCTTGTTATATCAATAAGTTATATCACATAACATGGCTGAGATGTCTTGGTGATTTTTGTTGTCCCATCGTGGGGATGATTGTAGTTACAACGGGATGCTACCACCCTTGCAACATCTTGCAACTGGGGTGGGAGCACATGGGAGCAACCCTGATTTGGGATGATGGATCTGATATAAAGTTTTTTGGGGCCAGTGGTGGCTTTCGGGCAACCTACTGGTGATTGTATCGGAGGTATCTAACAGGTGCTGCATCCAACACAGCGGCTGTGTTCATCGTTGATTAGTTCGGGGATTCCACTCCCCTCATGCTGGGGACTAGCCTCTTTCATGGGGAATCCCAAGATCAACCACGGATTACATGGAATCCCAGAGGGGCAGAGGGGTTTGAACGCGCGGATGGACCACCAGACGACCACATGGGATTTGTGCGCCCTGATTTTCTTTGGTAAAGAATGGTTGAGTTTCCTCTGAAACCCCCATTTCATGTTTGCTGCTTAAACACCCAAATTTCTGGTGGTCAAAGGACCCCAATTGTTGCGGCTTAGACACCCAAATGTTTACTGGTTGGACGCCTATGGGCACCTAATACAGCACCAGATGTTCTTGTTTTGTCGTGGCTTACTAGTTGGTTTCTTAAAGCCAATGTTTGGCAGTTTTCAATTTCCCTTCAGGTCGGCCCCATTGACAGATCTGTAAATTCTAGTGACCCCAGCCATGACCAAGCCCCATAGACGATGGTTAGGATTGGGGGAAGTCATCCCCATATGGCCGAAATCATCTGGGAAGGGGAAGCCCCCAATAAGCCGAGGTCCAATCCACATCCTCGATTTGGATGAAAGTTTCCTAAGTCATGGGGGTTACCCCCAGTTCTCCATGGGATTTCGAAATCATCCAGCCATTGGGGTCCCATGGCTATGGAAAAACAACCCGAAAACTTCGCGGAAACCAGGTGCCCAAAGACTTGCGGTGCCAGTAGCGAAGTCACCGGTGGTGAAACTCCTGCTGCTTGGATCGTGGGGACGGGGGGAGTCCGTTTTCTGGTCCCAGAAAGATGGGGATGAGATGGGCTCCTGGTGTGGATGTGTAGGGGGGTTAAAATATTTCACGGGGTATTCTCCAACATTGCCAGTTGAATGGAATATGATGTTCGTGATCCCTTTGGACTTGGGAGCCACATCCCATTTTCAGACCCTGCTAGCCGCAGTCACAGTGACATGCTGATATGAGCTGCTGATGAGACCAGCATCGAAAGAGCAACAATAAGAGTCACCAGAAGTAAGCAGAAACACTTACTGGTGCTTAGTAGGGAATGGGGGAAGGGATGATTGTTCATTGTTCATTTATAATATATAAACTATAGATATTTATAGATCATTCCCCCATTCCCTACTAAGCACCAGTAGGAAAAATGCACTGCCAAGGTCAACCCCCATCTTGTCGCAGATCTCTAGACTCTTGAGAATTTTCTCTCCCCTGAAGGTCCTTGGACTGGGTTAGTGGTTTGCAATAACCACCCCCCTTTTATGGCCATGAAATAGTGGGTATTGTATGGTATTGTGATGATCGCACGCTACTTTTAGGGTTTTTCCCCACATTCTCAGCCTAACCAAAATGTATATAGTATATATTCTACATATATTCTACATATATTCTACATATATTCTACATATATTCTACATATATTCTACATATATTCTACATATATTCTACATATATTCTACATATATTCTACATGCTTAAAAGTTTATATTTGGAGACCCGGCCACTCCCTACGGAACATCGTTTCGACCAGACCGCTCAACGTGGGGCCCAGGATTGTAACTTCTGGGTCAAGCAAGGTGTCGGTCCCGTAATTCAGCATGGCGCTGGAAGTGATGGTGACGTTGGATGTTGTTGGACCATGATTTTATGAGAATTTTGTGAAGCCAACAGTCAGTAGACATGTAGAAAACTGTATCACCTATGAAATATGATCTGGTTGGTGCTTTGGAACATTTGGATGATTTTTCCCATCATATTGGGAACGTCATCATCCCATTTGACGAACTCATATATTTTGCAGAGGGGTTCGTATACCACCAACCCGCCTGTTATCACCTCAACTGTTACTGTGATTGGTGGTGTTTTTTTTGGTCACGAACGCTTCGGGCATATCCCAGCCATGGTTGGCCATGGATCATATCCCAACTGATGGGGGGTTCATTTGGAGCAGAATCGTGGTGACCATATGAAAAAACCCCACAAACAACGATGAATGCTGTATCAGATACCGTTTAAAACACCCAAAAAAAACATTTACAGTAGGAACGATTCACATCGAAAAGTACAACCCATGGTCAAAAGACACATGTTTTTCACCCCAACTGGTGATAACCCAACCGGGTCCTGCGGTGGTCCCCAAACCCTTTCGCCGCAGGCTACAAATGCGACGAGTTGGAAAAGACCTACGGCTGCCTCTGCAAAGGCTGCTCCGGATGCGAACGCTGAAGCAGCGAAGCCTTCGAAGCCTTCGAAGCCAAAGCCAGGGCCAGGCGAAAGCGCGAAAGCGATGCTTTTTGATGGCTCAATGCGAGGAACTGAACGAGGTGATCTATTAGGTGATATATACTGTAATTATATATAATGTATAATATATATATAATTAAATTAATTATATAATATATATAATTATATAATATATATAATTAATATATATAATTATATATATATATATATACATAATATTATATAATTATATATATATAGTCAACCATATGATGTATGGGTATGGAACTGAGGCCTGAGGGAGTGACACCAAAACTGCCATTTTACATGATTGGAAAAATGATAAACCGTCCAAATTTTGGGTATCCTTTGAAAAACTAACATAACTATGGAAAGTCACCATTTTTAATGGGGAAATCAACTATTTCTATGGCAATTTTCAATAGCAAATTGTTAGTTTACCAGAGGCTATCCTATTTTCAGACACACCCACAGAAACCTCTGGAGAAGTCTTGTTTACCCTGTAGGTTTCTACCCTCTGGTACTTCACAATTGAACAGCACCATTTTTAATCGGTAAATCCTCTATAAGTGGGCCATGATCCATAGCTATGTTAGTTTACCAGAGGGTATAACATGGTACACCAATTTCACTTTCTTGTTTTCCCACGTCAGCTAGCTATCGCTAGGGAGCTAGGTTTGCTCCCACGTCAGCTGTATCGAGTTGCCGACGATATGCCCTGCGTCCGACATTGTGTGTCACTGCCTCACAAGTTTGTGGCTCACAGCCAGATGGTAATGGCAATATGCGGATTCGACACATTTATATCGATCTAATAATAGATCTGTATATATGTGTGTATAAGGATATATATATATATATACATAGAGTTACATAATGTTGTAATGTGTATATATGTAACATATGGGACACGTGGATTCAACCGCAGATCATGTGTGCCGAGCCTATCCCTTTCCACTGGTGTGTGTGCACCGGTTTCAGACTGTCGTAAACATTTCAATAAGAGAAGGGACCAAAATGGACCAATCCATAACTGGTTGGTGGCTTGGAACTTTTTTATTTTCCATAATATATGGGATCCATGTATGGTATATATGCTAACATTGGGGGTATATTGATGGTAAATGTTACCATATATAGCATACATGGATCCTATGGGTAATATATGGGATAATCCTTCCCATTGACGAACTCATATTTTTCAGAGGGGTAGGTCAACCACCAACTAGATAAATAGCAAAACTCGTCGACTTTTAAGTGTGTCTAAAACCGAAAAAGGTGGAGACCAAACCATCAATGGTCTCGATCGATTTCTCCAACTTTGAGAAAAAAGTGACTGCCAGTTCTACAAAAGATCAGCCAGTATGACAGTCTTGACAGAGTCACATTTCACGTCTCCTCACCTCCAATAAATCACTTTTTAATCATCCAAAGCAAAACATCCTCAACCTCCAACATACCATCCACTCAAAGCCACCACAATTTTCTCCAACATTTATGAAGAATTTCTCAACCTCCAACCTTTCCCAACCCTAAAAACCATCCCTCTTTGGGCCCGTGTCCGTCCCGTGGTCGCCGTCGCCATGGACGACGTGGAGCAGTTTTTGTCGGGCTGCGAGGTCGATGCGGCCACGGCGCAGGAACTGCGGACGAGTTCAAGGGAGGTGCAGCGGCAGGTGCTGAGCTGCGGGTCCTTGAGCGCCTACGTTGCGAGTGGGATGGGATGGTAGATTTCACGATTTAGATGGGGGATCTGTTGAGGGCTTTGAACCATGGAAAATGGGGATTTGTATGGGTTTTAACCATTCAAAATCGGGACTTTGTTGGCTTTGAACCATGCAAAAGTGGGGATTTGATAGGATTTAAGCGTTCAAATGGTGATTTATTGGGATAAGAATGGGATAATAAGATGAAATATACCAGATGGATGGAAGCTGTGCGTTTAATTGGACAGTATTGGGATAATAAGAGGACAATGGTGATGATGGGAATTGTATGTGGGGATTCATGGCCACATGAGTTTATTTCTGGCTGGCGAGTGATTATAATTCAGCTGATTTTGATTATCATTAAGAAACACATATACCAATATACAAACCGTGACAAACCTATAAATGTGGATCCCACTTGGACAGGCTGGGGGATGGGTGGAGTGGGAATGAATTTTACGCCGAAATTGAAATTATTGTTCATGATATTTGCAGGAAGATATCGCGATGATAAGTCTTGCTTCTCGAAGTTGCTTCTTGATCCCGCACTCGCAAACACGAGCGCTTGTAAGCCAACAGTACAGTGCTGTTCCAGGATTCGAACGATAGATAAAACATGATAAACACTTATGCGAATGATTAATTCCCGCAGAGAGAATATATAGTGATCAGCTCGAAACAGCCATAAAGTGCGAGAAGGCAGGGAAGGAGATAGTGAGCAGAAACCCCATTGCAACTGGAAACATGCAGTGAAACCCTGCATTACTGGATTGAGCCATTGAGTGATTAGACAAATCAGCTTAGTCATTCAGCGATTACAACAACGCCATTGGGTGATTGGACAAAACAAGCCATTGAGATCCATTGAGCGAGAAGGAACGAGCCCAGCGATGAGAGTCAACATTGAAACCATCAAACACAGAAATCGCTGAAGATTTTGACAGCTTGACAGCCTGCTTGACATCTTTCCAGCACATTCGGTGGTCCAACGGCCGGGCTTCACAGCTTCCAACGATTTTTTCTGAGGCAATGCTCGCAACCAGTCCTCCGTGCTCCGCGCCCGTTTGCGCGACGCCCGCGACGCCGCGGCCGCGCCGGCGCCGGCAACGCGACGGGAAAAGTTCCTCGAGATTGTGCAGGATCCCAACTGGGTGACTTTGGCTATTCGGTGGTGTGTGGTGAATGGGGGGGAGAATTCGGGATAATTATATCATGTTGTATCCTATAGAAATGGAGAGCATTGAAGAGGAATTGAGTTTCCTAAGACATGGGGAACTTCAGGATGAAAGGCATTAATTAGTAGGGTATCTCAGGCAAGAAACCATGCGGAAACCACCGATGATCCAGCCAACTTGCAAGTCATTGGCAGTTGGGAAGTTTCAAGACAAAGGTAGATAACTTACTTCGTTCCAAGAAATTTCGTCAATAAATAAGAGGTTGAGGAAGAACCGTGAAAAATACATCAGGATTTTGGCCAGAAAACTAGGAATTTCAGCCAACCATGGTCAGGGATCTTGATCAACATTCTTCTTTTTTCTTCCAAAGTAGTTATTTTCAATTCGAAAAAACACAATGGTAACAGAGAGAAAGTCAAAACTCCATTGAGACAAACAACAACATGGTGATTTCCATCATTTTCCATCGAAAATAATGATCATGATTCAGAAAACGATTTGGGATTTTGGACACACAAAATTCATATGGCTTTGGGTCTGGGGCGATTCTCAACCACGATTTGGGATCTTGAAGGATAATCCATGATAATAAACCCAAAATATGCGGGCTGAAGTCTCATTTCTTTAAAACTCACTTGTATTCACTTGTGGGGTTGATGATGACTTGCACGGACATGGTTAAAATGGATATCAACATGGGCCATAAAATGGCCATAAAATGGCCCATGGAATGTTTAAGATATTTTTGGACTTACACAATCAGGGAATTCCAAATAATGTCAACCCTGGATTAATAAACCCCTAGGTTGTTTAATTGGGGGGATACCATTTAAGTATCAGATTATGACTATTTGGGGAGTACCCCCCTAATTAATAAACCATGGTTTGAATTTGACCTACAGAGTTGGAAACCTCTTCGAAGTCTTGGACCGATATTCACCCAGGAACTGGGGATTGCCATCTGCCAAGTTTCCGAATGGGATTGCAAGTCAGATATTGTATAAGATCCTCTGAAAAGAGAGGAAAAGTAAAATCCAAAAACACTAGTTGTAAACTACTATTTACTATTCTATCTTTTTGCCGTGAATTTTGCACAAGGCTCCTCAAGGCACACCAAGGCTACAAAACGTGGACATTTCAACATAGGAATGATGGAACGCAAGGGGGTAAAATATGGTAACATGTTGCTGGTTCGGCTGGGACTTGTTGAAAGCCATCCCAAATTAGACAGTTTGCATCATTTTTCAGTATTGAATATTGAAGGAACGTATAGTTTTGGGGATCCCCCATTATTGAGAAACCCCCTGAAATAGTTGTCCTATTCACTGGAATTATCATCAACAGTTTTCTGACTCTTTATCCTTGAAAGAGCTTTGATATTGCTTTAGAGTCCTTTTTCAGGCATCACCATGTTCTAGAATTCTCCCGATTTAATCCCCATCTGCCCAGGAGAATATGAGAGAACATAACAACACTCCAGCCGCACCAACTTGATAAAGCTTGGGTTGGGTAGATGAATGTTGTTTATGGCTCTAGATCGGGGGCAGCCATTGTCAAATGACACTTTCTTTTTGCGGCGGGATTTTTCTTATTTTGGTTGGCCATTTTTATTGTCGGTTCGTGTTGGTTTATATCATCATATCCCCATATTGATATGATATAAACACACATTGATATCATGATATACAATAGGTATCATTGATATGATATCATCATATAAACCAACCATATTGATATCTTGGTTTGTGTGAAAATAGGTAACACAACCTCCCACATTGATGGTTTATGAAGATTTTTTTCTCCTTTCAGATGGTCATAACAATGGCGCATTTCCCATGACAAACCCGTGCATCAGACGGTTGGTATTATATTCCATTAAATTATGTCCCATTATAAGCACATACATATTTGTTTGTTGTACCTTTAGTATCTCATATTATCCTATCTTACCCTCTGGTAAACTAACATTTACAATGTGGAACATGATCATTTTAGTAGGTGAATCAAGTATAAATGGGCTATGGGCTATGGCTTACATAGCTATCTTAGTTTATCAGAGGGTATCTCCACTGATCCTTTTTAGTATCTTATCTGATTATCCCATGTAAAAAACAACCCTTTATATGGTATCCCATTATATGATATTATATGCCATTGTTATCTCATATGATCTTTTTAGTTATCATATCATTATCATATTCTCCTGGTGGCTGATCTTCCCTTTACCGTGGCCATCATCGGGGTAAGTCGGAGGTGAAGGTGAGTGGGATGCCGGGCAACACTGACGTGGACGATGCTCCTGGGTGAAGATTTTTCTGAAGTTGGGGATATAATGAGGATATTATGAGGATATACGATCAAAAATGGGGATTACATGGGATATATATATATATATATATGATGTTCTGTGAATTTCTTGGACTATGAGTAGGATTGGCTGCTGGGAAGTTGCGAAGCAAGCTGTTTCACAGCAATGTAAGGCGAACTGTCTGACCAACGGAACATGGTGTTTGGACCAAAATGAGGGTTGAACCAAGAGCTTCATCTAAAATCAAGAATGTACCGGTCTCAGTGGTGGATTTTTCAGGCTGAATCAGTTCATAGGGACCTGGTTGCAGCCGGGAGGCTTTTGTAGATGTGACCGTGTGTAAAGTTGGAGTTGTTGGGTCTTCAAGACCTTTTTTGGCGAACAGAAATGTCCATCCACAATCCTTGATATCCCACTATCGGATAAGGTCTTCCACAATCCATGGCCTTTTATCCTTGAAACAGATATATAATCCAGTGATAATCCAGTGTCCCAAAAGGTTTTCCACACATCCTTTCCTCCAAACGTCGTTTGTTGAACCGTAGCCAGCAGCTGTTTCTGGTCATCTCCCGGTGAATCCCCGGTGAATCCGAAGACCTGGAGCTACCCACGATGGCCAGGTCGTGTCCTTCTTCGACGCCATGGACTTTCCGCCCGACAAGGTCATCATGGACCTGGACACCGGGGATCACCGGGGGATCGCCATGGAAAGATCCACCATGCTATTCATAGGTCAACCATCTACCCTCTGGTAAACATACAAAAAGCTATTGAAAATGGCCATTGAAATAGTGGATTTTCCCATTAAAAAATGTTGATTTTCCATAGTTATGTTAGTTTACCGGAGGGTATTTCTATGGGCCATCTATAACATAGCTATGTTAAATAATAACCAGAGGGTACATCACACAGTGGGATGGGAAGTCCGGATGCTTTGCTGGACAGATCATCAACAGCTCGTCTTGAAGGGTGAGACAAGAAACTCCAAGATGTTCGGGGACAATGGTCTCCTGTTACATCAAGTCAGAACTGATTTTTGGTGATACGTATCCCTATTGTATATGGAAAATATGGATCTTAAATGAAGTTAATTCCAATTATCCCATCACATAATTACGCTATATAAACTGGTTGGTGGTTTCAAACATTTTTTATTTTCCATTTCATATATGGGATGTCATCCTTCCCATTGACTTTCATATTTTTCAAGATGGTTAAAACCACCAACCAGTAACTCTATATAAATATATGGGTTTGTCTGAAAATAGTGTACCCCTACACCCAATGGTTAATGATCATTATCCCTACTAAATGGCTATAGTTGGGGGTATACCATGGTATACCCCATTTTCAGACAAACCCATATAACAAGTATAACACTAAGGTGGTTCCCACGTTTGTCAAAAAGACATCGGTTCCCCTCCCAGGACGGCTCCGGGGCTTCGGCCTTCGTTCGCTTCGCCACGGAAGGGGAGGCGATCATGGCATCATCGTGGTGTTCCCATTTCAGTGGCCATTTTGATAGGGAAACAATAAGGTCACACCATTTTGTTATGGTATTTTAATGGGCTTTAATGGGATTTTATGGTATTTTAATGGGATTTAATGGGATATATGATGGTTACCCTCTGGTAAACTAACGTAGCTATAGAAATCACCATGCTATGAATGGGAAAATCCACTATTTCGACTGGGCCATGTTCAATAGCTATGTTAAATTACCAGAGGGTAACCTCTAAACTCTAAACCATCACTTTTTTGAGGTTTTTCCCTCGATTCTTCAGACCATCTCATCAAATTCCGGCGAGTTTCTCTCATTTCTTTTCCTCCAAAAACTCTCACAGCATACACATTTCCATAGATATCAATAGATATCCCATTGACTTTCACAGTTCACAGCTTTCCGCCAGGTGACCGACGCCCTCCGGCGCCTCAAGAGCCAACGGCCCCTGGGCTCTGCCGTGCGTCGTGGACCGGCGGCAACGACGGCGGCGCCGCGGGGGACGCCGTACTGGTCCCCGGAGCCTGAAGCCAAGGAGTTGGATGCAGTGCCCTGGTAAACTAACAGTTTGCTATGGATTTTGGCCCATTTATAGTTGATTTACCTATTCAAAATGGTGAAAACCCAATTATAAGTTGGTTTATAAGGTGATTTACCTATTCTATAGTTGCGGATAGAGTATAAAATGGGAACGGTAAATACATAAGAGTAGCTGCTAACTGCCAAATAGCCTCGAACTGTCCATCGTACGAGTTTGCCCCCCCAATTATAACTGATTGGTGGTTTGGAATATGTTTTATTTTTCCATATATTGGGAACAGTAACCCCAACGGACTAATATTTTCAAGATTGTTAAAACCACCAACCAGATCAGTTGGTTTATAAACCATAACAAAACCCCCATTAACTAGTTCGTTATCTCTACCATAAACCATAGTTAAGCAGTTAAGCCACTTATAAGGCAACTTAGCTATCTTGGGGGCCCCATCCTGTATGGATTTTGGCCAACTCATAGATGATAGATGGTTTAGCGAAGTTCAACATGGTGATTTTCCTTTCCGCTTTTTGTATGTTTACTATAGGGGGTATATGGTAAATGATGGTTATATACCGGTTAACTAACATGAGAAATATTGGTGAATTGAGGATGAATCATGGTTAACTATATGGTTTATAATGATTAATAAGATTTCATAGTGGTTAATAATGATGGGTTAACATAAGGGTTCATCGTGGTTAGTAATGTGGATGATAAACATGGGGTTCTATGGGAGGAATAATGGTTCATAATGGTTAATAGGCTTTCAGGGTTAATTATGAGATTATGAATTGTGAATATTGGGATATAGTGGGATTAATGGGAGGGGTTGATGTGATTACAATTGGACTATGATGGGATTTCGATGAATTAATGATGGGAGAACATAATGGTTAATAGTCATTAATGGTTACTTGTTAACTAAGCTGAGACTATTAGCGGATTAGTTAACATAATGATTAATATAGTGGTTGATTAGATTAGTGGTTACTGTGGTAAACCCAATAAGAACCCATCCCATTGACTTTATTTTACGTCATCCCAGTGGGTATTACCTAATAAACCTCTACTGGAGATGGTTTATTTTTGGGTTTACCACAATAGTAACGATTAATCATTAATTGATATAGCCAATAGTTTATAAGCATGGGGTTGAACAGTGGTAATTTTATGGGAAGGGGGAATGTATGATGTGGATATGTCCGACAATAGAGGGATTAATATGGATTAATGTGACTATAACGGGACTATGATGGGTTAACAATGGGATAGCATGATGGTTCGAATGGTTATTCGGGATTAATATCATTTGCTGGTTAACCAATAATTCAGGACTCTAATGGGTGAATGATGGGTTCGGAATGGTTCATCATTGATAAGAATGAATAATGGTGTACTTGATGGGCTATTTCATGGGGAAATCCCCGAGCAAAATGGAGGGTTTATCAGGAGAATCATCGAACGAAATGTTGATTTTCCAGCAAGCCATCTTCGATTACCAGGTAAATTTGCTGTGAATAAGCAATATAATGTTTATAATGTGAAGTAACCTGCCAGAATATGGCGGTTGTTAGCCATTAGACAATATCGGGTTGGTGGTTTGGAACATTTATTGTTTTCCATAATAATATATGGGATAATCCTTCCCATTGACTTTCATATTTTTCAGAGGGGTGGAAACCACCAACCAGATATTGTAAACAATGATTGGCAGTAGGTTGACGGATCGACCCTCCAATTTTTCACATAGCTACGGAAATTCCTGCCGTTGTTCGATGGGCAAATCATCCACCTGGGAGATTTCCTAGATGTGGCAAGCCCAATGGTACGCCATCCTTATGTTTCCAGTAGGCTAGGTGTGTAGATGTATAGCCCCAATTAGATGTAAGGGGTGATGTGGACCTGGAACGGGGGAAGAGTTCAAGGGATACACCCTCAATCGAAGTTGTTTCACATCAACTCCCTATTCAATGGGAATTTCAGGATCCTAAAATGGAGGTACTGTACCATATAAGGCCGTATTTTGTGGGGATATTCCCTTACATAGCCCTTGCATGCCCTTACATAGGCCTTATATATGTGGTAGGTACCTCCAATCAATCAGTTCCTGAGATGGCCAGTGACCTATATGTTTGTTGATTGCACACCTCATTTGATGAAATCTACATCCAAGGTACATATTCTAAGTTGGTTGGTGTGAATCTCTTATTCTTTACGTGAATTGATGCAATCTTCCCCCAAGACTTTCCGTAGAAAATTGGCAAAAAAATATCAAGAAAACTCCGCGTTACCCATAAAAAATCAAAATAACCTGAATTCCCAGGTTCCCCCCCGGAAAAATCCAACACATTTCCATACAATTCACCGAATTTTCCAGGTTCTTCTAAGAAAATCTTGCGAATTTCAACGAATTTCCACATTTTTTTCTCACATGTTTCCCATGATTTTTCTGCCGATGATTTTCCGATTTGCCAGATTTTTGACCCCGGAAGGTAGAGCAGTTCCTGTTGGACAACCCTGTCGATGACAACGCAGCCCACCAGCTTCGCACCGCAGCGGTGGAGTTGCAGCAGACGGTGCTGAGCCGCGGCAATTTGCGTGGCTCGGAGCAGAAAAATGGTGGGTTTTGGTATGTGTTATCCATATATAGCTTTTCTATAGGTAACATAGGTATTTATGTATAGTATGGATAACCTAACATACCTATAGCTTTTCTATAATGGTGGTATTTATTATCCATAGGTAAACGTACCCTCTGGTAAACATACAAAAAGCGGAAAGGAAAAACACCATCTTGAATAGGTAAATCAACTATAAATTACCCGAGGGTTTTTGTGTCACAAGCTCCTAAAGCTTGTTAGGTATAGAAACATATGTTTCATATTATGTTTCATTCTATTGTAAGACTGTGGATTTGCAATGAAATGCTTCAATTATTTGGGTAACCGATAGACGCTAATACTGGTAGAACATCACCCAGTTCAACCGAGCATTAAATGGAACATTTGTCCACATAAATGGGGTGAAAACTAGGAAGACTAGGGATTTAACCAGCAAACATGGGAATATCAAGCCCTAGTATAGGTATGAGTCACTGAGGAAATCGTATGACTGTGGGCAACTTGGACTATATGGAACCGGGAACAACGGTGCTTTTTAACTATGACGGATGGTTTTTTTCACTGATGGTTTTCACCTGGAACTGTTCATAATGAAGTGGGATTTGGCCATCACCAAATTGGGATACACCCAATACATTGGAGATACATGTCGGTTAGTAAATGGTTGTTCAAACAGCTAATATGTTGTTTTGCATGTGTAATGTTGGGATTTAGCCTGAACACTTTGTGACCTGAGAATCCCTCAAAAGAAACATCAACAAACATCCGACACACAGAAAGAACCCCAGTTCTTTAAGGTCGTTTAAGCAGTGTTTTTTGAAAAACATCTTTTCAAACTTTAAACATCCAATCCCTTAACCCTTAGCCTCCCAGAAACTGGTTGATGGACTAAAATATCACCAGACATAGGTCCTCTAAAGCTCCAAACATGGTAGGTTTACACTGGGTTTACCACATTACTAATTACCCCTAATGAATCATCTTGATCAGTTATGTGGCATTTACAATCATCATTGACCAATTATTACTAATTTTCAGTGTTGATTTATATTCATTATTAATCACCCTGATAATCATCAGTAATCAATTATAACCGCACATGAATCATCATTCACGAAAGATAATATGATACATTACTGATAACATTACTGGTGACTACAGCAATGATAGTATAATTATCTAATCATACCAATCAATGATGATGTAATGCTGTACATTATTAATCAATTGTATGTTATGTGTAAATATGTGTAATCATCATTGACTAATAATTCTTAACAACCATGAATTACCCTAATGATATCTAATCACATTTAATCATATTCATGAATCCATCATTAATAACCACCATTATTGATTATTAGCCAAATGATATGGATTAACTACTATGAACCAATCATGATCAAAATATTGCTATTAATGCTATTATTATTACTCATCATTCCTCAATTCTCAACCAAGTGACGTGGATTCACCAATTTTCATGAATCACCAGTCATTACATGTTCTTACGAATTATCCTAATGATGGCAAACATATGGCAACAATTATGTTATGGCACATTATCTTATTACATGTTATAGCAAATTAGATGCTCTAAAAGATAGATCCATAGTATGGCAACAATACGATTATATCCAAAATATGTCCATAATAATGGCACTCATTGGATATATAATAGATGTTACTGGTTGGTGCTTTCAAACCTTTTTTTATTTTCCATCATCATATATGGGATAATCCTTCCCATTGACTTTCATACTTTTTCAAGATGGTTAAGTCACCACCAACCAGGACATAATCATCCCAACTGACTTTCATATTTTTCAGAGGGGTAGGTATACCACCAACCAGTAATAGATGTTAATATGGATATCCATGGTATAAACCACAATAATTAGCATCAATATAAGACTTATGGCATGCCATTATATCCCAACCAGTAATAGATGTTAACATATATCCAAAAATCCGGCATGCCATAAGTCGGCACACACCTGGCGCAGGTGGTGTGCGCAATCCCTCCGCTGCGCTGTTGGCGCGGCTGCGTGGCCAGGGGCCACCCCCGGTGGACGCGCGGCCGGAGCCGCCACGCAACGAGGAGGTGGAGGAGTTTCTACGAAGATATGGCGTGGATTCTTGGCGAATTGGGAGGTTTGAGGATGGTTTCTGAGCCATGACCATATCAAACAGATGATATCAGATGATATTGGGAGCTTTAACACAGATAATGGGGCAATAACGAGTTCTAACATTCGAATTGGGAGCTTTTGAGATGGTTTACGTGGCGACTGATAAGGGGGATTTCAGCCAATCATGCGAATGATGGGGAGAAAATTGGGAGAAGGTGAGGCCCTCCGGTTACGTTTGTTGGTGAAGCCCATGCATACTCTAGTTATATCCCTCTAATCAACCATTGAATTCACCAAGTTCTGTGCGTCATAGATATCGCTTGGGGGCTTCACCCTGGAGGTTTTAACACATTTTATTTGGCAAGGAATGGGGATGTCACCCAGGCACCCATTACATCATGAGATTTAAGCTGGGTTTTGAGGGATTTGACCAATAGAAATGCGGGTTTTATAATTGTAGAGCTTCGCACACCGGCGATGCCATAACATAGTTATGTATAGTAGTGTGAGCGTTGGTGTTGTTCATGTGCTCGGCGGTGCGCGCAGGTGCAGAGCCCAGGATGATGTTCTTTTCATACCGCAGCTTGCAACACATCTTTTTGTCGCATTTGTGTGCTTCTTCTTGTTGTTGTTGTTGTTCTTCTTCTTCTTTTTCTTCTTCTTCTGGTTGTTGTTGTTGTTGTTGTTGTTGTGGTCGTCGTCGTCGTCGTCGTGGTTGTTGTTGTTGTTGTTGTTCTTGTTCTTGTTCTTGTTCTTGTTGTTCTTTTTGTTGTTCTTTTTGTTCTTGCAACACATCTTGTCCCTAAAAATCGTCACACAGGTGTTGTTTTCGCGTTGTTTTGCGCCTCGGAAGCCCAAGACCACGGTATTTACGATGTTTTTTGCCTCTGGTAGCAACAATCACGGCATTTACAATGTTTTTGGCCCGCGCCTAGCAAAAACACTGGTATTTACGCAGTTTTCAGCATGTTGCAAGAAGAACTTTTTCCATGCCAAAGGCACAATGTTTTGGCTCTTGGCAAGCGCCAGGCCAAAGACAGCAAACATCCGCCAAAAAGTGCCCAAAATGGACCTCCAAAAAGCGTCTTGTAATTTTATTGGCGCATGGCATTGAAGTGGTTTGGCCGGTGGCTGATTGTGTTAGGTCGTTGGCAGTTAGGTAAGCCAGATCAATGGATGGCATGGAAGGAGTGGATTGGGAGGCGGGGGTATTGCTGAGGTTCAGGCAGGTTTGTTGCCCTGACATTTGCGTCTTCTACCCGCTACCATGGTTCGCGGCCACGAGCTCACTGCAGAACATGGGCAGCAATGCCAGAGCTAAAATTTGGACGAAGAAGATTCCGTGCAAAGGTCAGAGGCCCTGTCTTCAGTGGCTGTGGGAAACTTTAGCGCCATGGATGGTGGCGGAAGCCCAGAAGCGTCTCGGCGCGGCTGCAGGTGCTTGTGATGACTTTGTCGCACGCTTTGTGCGAGAAGAGGCAACAAGAGGAAAGAGATGGTCAATGGAAGAGGACACTTCGGTATCTGGGATGATATGATATTTGAAAAAAGCTAAGTTTCCTGGAAAAAAAATGGGACCCTGGACCCTGGACAAAAAAAAAGACTGGAAATTGGTTTAAGGTTCCCCAGATACTTTGGTTGCCTGGTCCTCTGGTCCCCTGGTCCCTTAGTCCTCTGGTCGCCTGGTCCTCTGGTTCCTTGGTGCGCGCCTGCGGTGATCCCGGGCGCCGCCCCGCCTAGGCCAAGGCTAGTAGGCAGGGGTCGGCAGATATAGTGGATTTAAGATGATCTAAGTTACAAAATACAAAAAACTGGGGAGTTATTGAACAATAATGGAGATGTATTGTAAGTATAGCAACAATGATGTGGTTGCTTGGTGCAAGTTCGGGTCCACATTGATAGGTGATAGAACCAGCAACCTGAAATTTAGAAGATAGAAGCATGATTACTTTAACATACATAACATAGGTACATCATGATAAAAGAAGCTGTATGTTTGACTAGATATGTTCAACCAGATATAACCAACTCTGTGAATATATGTATATATATATGACACAATCCATCACCCGAATACTAAACACCCCTCAGAAACCACGGTTTAATAGGGGATAAACCAGGATAAAACCACATATTTGGGATCGTAGAATGGGGGTGTTCAATAGGGATGGAGTCAATCAGCTATCCAGCTATATCTATATCTATAATCTATATATACATATGTAATAGACATGCCATCCCCTAAAGTCAACTATGTTTTTTTACATGGAACTGGGGTTAAATAAATATATATATACGATTAATATGCCTGTTCACTATATAGTTTTTTTGTTTATGTGGGATCAATCAACTAAACAAAATATCTATAGATACTATTATCAACTTTGTAGTGTAGTGTCAACTAAATCTAGATACTAACTGTTGTCAAAATCTATAGATATAAAATATTATATATGGTCAACTTTCACACCGTTTTCAGTGCCCGTCCCGGTCGAAAAAGGACGAGATGGCCTCGGACACCATGCGCCGTGCGCGGCGTGACGTGCAGGAGGCCATCATGGACAAGGGCCTGGACGGGGTCAGGAACCCGTCCTCCGCAGCCCGGACAGATGCTTCTAAAAGGGTCGTAAGTTCGTTGAGGTTCAACGTATATACATACACTATGTATATACATATAAATTATCATAGTAAATATTTGCATATGCTGAAACATACATATTTAATTGTATATGTACACACACATATATATATGTATATATATAATTATGTATAAATAAATAAATATATATATATATATATATATATGTATATATAAATATGTATATATGTATATATGTATATATATATATATACATATGCAATATGCTGATATTCATATGGTAAAATATGGGACTGTATGGTATGGTGAGTTATATGCACGGTCAGCTCAAGAATATCGGAACATTGGCTGCTGGTGAATGACTTGGATGACTTGAGTGAAAAAGGGTGCAGGGTAGGTTGGCGTCAATTGTTTTTGCAGTTTTCATGGGGGATTGGATGCCTCATGCTATGGCAATCCTCATGCAGAACTTGGATTTGGGGTTTTAAAACTTGAGACGACCTCGTATAGGTTCAGGTTGACATTTGCCTATCTTGAACTATCTTAAACCACATTTTTCTTGGCTATCAATTATTACCTGTTAAATATGGTTACCATGGCTATTAATTATGAACTATGAAGTGCAGTGTAATCTGTTATTCTGTTCATATTCCAATACCATACCACTAAAATTGGACTACTATTAACTATCAAACCTCTGCTAAGTATCAACAATTGATGTACTATTACTGACTATGGCTAGTATTGATTATGTTTTTTGATCTAGAACTTTCATTGCTTGCTATGGTAAATAGTGACTATTATGCTTATTAACGACAATTATATTGTTTTTACTACTATCTTTATCATCACTAACATTTCGTGAATCATAGTGTCGCCAAAAACACTAATGATTGTTATAAAGGCTTTTCCTTGTCAGCCAATAATAATCACTATTTACCGATAGTAAATGATTATATACAAGCAACTAGTCACTGAATTAATTACCAAACATTGCGTTAATAGTTTGTAACACAAATAACAACACTAGTAGCCTCTAATATTAACTAATATCAGCGACACATAGTCCAACTATTCACTAAGTTCACTCAATAGTTACCATATATATACATATGAACTATTAGTATTTTCTATGGTTGATAGTGACCGTTATTAATAGTCATACTATGGTTAATAGTGACATTATTAATACTCAAATATTTTGGTTCATAGTGACGTCATTACTATTTACTTTCTATGGTTGACAGTGACTCTTATTGATTTCTATGTCTTTATTCAAAAGATTATATACTTTCTATGGTTGATAGTAACAGTGATTATTATGCAGCTTATTCGCTATCGTGCAATAGTAGTCACTATGAACCGATAGTAAATTGCTTTATAGATTAGATCTGCGCACGCATGTCGTAGTAGCCCATGAAGGTGCCGCCGTCGAGCCCCCACACATGTTTCTGGAAATTTGGTTGAACCATTTTGAACCATCTTTAATCCAGAAACAATGAAATGAACTAACTATTACTACTGATTATTGGTAACCCTTATTACTTTCAATGGTTAGTGTTATTACTTTCTATTGCTTCATGTTGTACATTTAATCGCTATTATGTAGTAACTATTAACCATTAGTTTCTAAATTGCTAGATTACTAACTACTACTAACTATTGCTAACTTTTACTAAGTGTTCCTAACTACTACTAACTATTTCTAACTGTCTAACTGCGACTACTAACTATTACTAACTATTACGAACTATGTATTACCAACTATTACTAATTGCTAATTAGTAATTGCTAAACATTACTAACGAAAACGAACCGTTAATTAGTTCACTAAATTCACCACCAAAAACGTCACCCTTTTCCAAACCAAGGCCCTACAGGCGCGTTTGCGCGAACTGAGCCAGCGCAGCCGTTCGAGATCCCCGCGCCGCGCTGGACAACCGCTGCAGGACGTGGCGGTGGCAGGGCGCGGTGGCGGGGCAGATCTGAGGAAAAACTTTTTTTTCATTTTTTCTCGGGGTTTTGGATGGTTTTATGATCTTTGCTGAATGGTTTTCTTGTGTTTCATGTGGTGTTGTTTTTCCCCCACATCTTTGTGTGGGGTTCTTGTTTTTGATTCTGTATCCCGCTCCGCCTCCGCCTCCGCCTCCCGCGCAGCCGCCTCACACCATCTTTCACACACAACTTGGTCTCACACCATATTTCACACAACTTTGTCACACACAACTCTTCAAATAAAATGTTTAAAATTCTCGATCCTGCACCATCTCCTTTGTCCTTCTGCTTTCTCCGTGCCGCTTCAACCACTTTTTCTGATTTTGGGTTATCCGGTCCTTTAATTCGTTGTTTTTATCATGTTGTTGTGTTATGGTTTGGAATTGTTTGAAGGATTTGTTTGATGGCGATTGATGGTGTGTGATGGTCCTCTTGATGGGTTTCGCGGGTCATTTCTTTTGCCAAAACTGGGCGGACCAACGACCGCTGACTTCAGGATGACGTGGAGGCAGAGAGGGAGGGGGAATGAAAGGAAAGTGAAGCATGGGGTGTCAAGGAACAGAGGAATTATGGTTGGTAAGGGGCGTCATCCCCACTTTTCAGGTTCCGGATTTGTTTAAATTTGTCCAGAAAGATGAGAACATAAGCAGCAGACTATAGTGATTTGACAATCAAATATGTTTTAAACAATCCGGTGTAGAATCCAGTATTAGTGGGGTATTTACCAGCAAAAATGGGGGTAACTAGCAAAATTGGACTTTTCACCTGCAATGATTGATTTCAACCCAACAAAAATAGGGGATGATCTCGACAAAAAAGGGAGTCCGAGCAATTCTGGGGTAAAGCAATAGTGATACGGTGAAAACCCATCATTCCATGCCCAGCACATGATTTTTGAATATATTTTGCATGAATGGGGGGGATGAACATCCACAACAGCCAAGTATTTTGGAAAACCAGGCTGCCCAGCAGTTCCAACTGACCTAGGATTCTCAGGATCCACGCTTCGTCGCAGAGTTATGATCCATTCCCTGGGATAGCAGCTGGTATCCACTGGATATGACTTGTGCTAATCTTACTAACAAGACTTACAACCATAAACTTAGAGCTACATGAGCTACATGAGCTACATGCTCATGTCATGTGTCATGGTCAAAGTTGGGTTGCATACCCATAGTGGGGGTTCAAGACTGTACCACCATGTTCATAGGGAATTGCAGTGGCCCAATATGAGGATTTCCAATGATTCCAGGATAGGATGACCATATACCATCTGTTGACCGTATGTTGATCTGGTTTCGTCTGGGAAAATCATCGAATCTAACGGGGATATCATGGCGATGTCATTTAACTTTATATGGGATCACCAACGTTAACCATCCATATGGATACGGCTTATGGTCATCACCAGTATCGTTAGTAAAGCAATAATAAACCACCCATATTTTGATGGTTTATACAGCCCATTTATGGTAAATTCAGGGATGGTTTGCTATTAGCTAAACCATCGTCAATTTATACAACCCAACAAGGGTTTTTATACGATTGTTTTCACAAAATCACAAAAACACGATTTACTATCACCATTTATTGGTAACGGCGTTTTCTGAAAACCTCGGCCTTCTTGGCTTCCCCACCTGTGGGTGCATCCCAGCAGTTGGGTGAAACAACATATTTAGATTCATGGAATATTACCGCTTGTAAGAATGGGCTATATATGGATTATAAAGCACGGATCCGATTCGTCACAAGCACTACAAAGTCCCATATATCATCAACCATGGATTATATATATATATACAAACCAGTACCACACCAGTACCACAATACTATGGTTTTAGATGTATTGTAAGCCAGGTTTACTGATTATAGTCCATGATTATAACCTGGTTTACTATGGTTTATAGTACTCTATCCTAGTAAGCTAGTACTATAATCCAGTGTGCTAAACCAGTACTTAGTTGGTTTCTACAATGCTACAATACACCATTATGGTATTGGGAGCCGGTCAGGATTACTTGCTTCGCTACAACGTGGACCAGCAGGGCTGCGACGCCCTGCGCAGATGTTCGCCACAAGTGCAGGAGATGGCGGCTCGCCACAAGGGACCTTTAAAAAACGGCCAACCTTTTAAAGAGTTGGGACCTGTTGATGGGATGAAATATGGGTTGTATAGATATTACAGTTAATAGTTAATATATATATAATATAATGATATAAATATTTATATTAAATTATATTAATTATGTATACATATACATTAATATTATATGACGTATATATTATAAATATTATATGTCATAAATTATTTATTATATGTAATATATGAAATATTTTATATAATATATTAAATATTTTATATAATATATTGGATATTTTATATAATATATTCAATATTATATATATATTATTTAATTTATGATATATAATGTTTATAATATATATGTCATAATATATATATATAATAATTAACATTATATATATATGTATCTATGTGTATATATATACGTATAATATATATACATATACATATATACATATATATATATAATAAAAATAATTATAATCATAATTAATGAATATTTACTGGGATATTCAATTCAATGGACTCTGATGGGATAATGGCTCTTGATTCCAATATGATTCATAGGATAATGGAATATTACATATTAAAAACGGAACGCTGGGATATTTAATGATTACCTGAGGGTACATAGCTTCATACTAGGAATTGATGATGATTGAAGATCAACATTGATGGAACATCATCTGCTAAAATGTTCTATACTTAGATGTTGCCAGAACTAACGATTGGTGCTTAGCAACTGGGGTAAAACCTTTGTTAAATTCCAGTTGTAAGGGTTTATAACCCACTTACTACTAACGAATCGCTAATTCTTTGGCAAACACAATAATTTATGACAATAACAATAATGATAACAATAATGATGATAATAATAACAATTGGACTGTAGCCCCCCAATATTGGCATATTCTTGAGGTTTTGCCAACAAAGTATGGGACCTCCACATGGGTTCGACCTTTTAGTTGGAGGATGATTTAACCTATCAAAATATGGATTATTATCGCTACCACCAAGACTATCCTATTATCGCTACCACCAAGACTATCCCGTATGCTCCGTGCTACTTACCTACATTTGAGTCATTGTGCGTTGAAGTGGGTAACATATAACCAGTGAACAATCAATTATGTATATATTATCTAATATATGTATATATCATATACATGTTGCATATGTGTATATATATATATTTATACAGTATACATAAATACATGTACATACACCCTTCGGTAATGTCTTAATCCCCATGCCACAATCCCCACTTATTCGTCGTTTCTATTTTGACCAATGGTGAAATGATCGGGGTGGGATTTGAGGCCAGGGTTAACTAGCAGGGTGATGGAATCGATCTCAACGGATGGTTAAAATGATTGAGAACATTTGATAGTTGTTGACTGGTTTATTACATTTATAACATATACGTTTTATGTTACAACCAGTGTATATTTTGGAACAACTCCAGCTTTTCACTTCCGACTGTCAGGGGGAAACAGGGATGAGGATTGCACCTGTTCAAAACATGCGCCAGACAGGCAGACATTGGAGATTTTACAGACGTATCTATGACATATTATATGATATGGCTCATATGACATCATATGACTCATATGACATCATATGACTCATATGACTCATATGACATTCAAACGGAACAGAGAAATAACAACACTTAAAAAGTTAGATTTCACCAGCAACAAAATGATCATTTACCCTCCGGTCATCCAACGTGGCTTGCTGGAAAATCACCCAGTTACTTCCATGATTTTCCCAACTAGGAAGCTTCACTTATAGGATATGTTTTTCCCATTTAAACCTCCACTTAAAGAGGATTTTCACACCATTTATAGAGGATTTTCACATTAAATAATCATTAACACCTCCATTTAGTTCGAGGATTTTCCTTTGCCATGTTTGATTACCGGGTCACGATGCTGTCCATGGAGTGACGGTGTGGTGTCCCTGAGGTGCTTGAGAGAGGCTTGGAGGGCGCCTGGGTCGCATCAAGGAATAGCAGCTGGTAAAATTAGATGACAGCTCAACTAATGATATACCAGCTCAACTAATGTTATCCTAATTAACTGATATAGGAGCTGCATATATCCAGCTCCTTTTTTTCATCCAGCATCAAGGGATAGCAGCACAAATGGATGACTTTCGAAAAAATGGATAGCAGCGGTATATCATTACAGATGGATGACTTTCATCTAACCTAAAGGTTCATCTACAAATGATGATATACAGCGATGTTACCATAGATGATTTAGCCTGCGGTAAACGTTTAAATAACGAAATCTATTGAACATGGCCCATTTTGAGTTGAGCTTCCTATTGACTGTGGTGATTTCCCATAGTGATGTTGGTTTACCAGAGGGTACCCATCATACATGCTTTGTAGATGATTCCACATCAAACAAGGTGATTATTCCAGTTTGTCATCGAAAAAATGGGGATGTAATGGGGATGTTCTCTTGAGGATTTGGGGTTATTAATGGTTAAGTTATAGCATGTTATAACTTATAACCATGGGCGGGTTCGATACTTCAATTTTTGGCCGTAGAAAGGCGAATCTAAGATCACACTAGCATTTTGTTTCCAGGGTGTCCAAGATTTTCCATGAAGCGCATGATCTGCGACTAAGCACATCTTTAGCTGCCATGTCTCAGTGATCTGCGACAAATTATGTAGTAAAAGGAGATCAATGATTTGCCCATGTCACCGATGCCTTGTGTTGGTCCTTGCAGAGAGCGAAGGAGGGGGTTTATCCTACATAATGAGCCGCTGAAAGATCTTTACCACCATTTACCACCCAAACATTATTGGTTTCTCAATCTCAGAAAAGATACTGTAGTCTCGGAGTGGTTTTGAGGGTTTCACAATCTACAGACGCAATTGTTTGTAAGTTCAAAGTCTGAGAACCGCATCTCATGATTTTCCTCGCTCATACCATCCATGTATGCGGCGGTATTTACACACACAATATATATATATAT
>Ga0126342_10003026_pt1 | contig 27255 bp, 25 predicted proteins | sample Cyp1metagenome_FD_92528 | JGI IMG/M metagenome (GOLD analysis project Ga0126342, IMG submission 92528) | Coral microbial communities from Lord Howe Island, Old Settlement Bay, Australia - Cyphastrea 1 metagenome | ecosystem: Host-associated > Invertebrates > Cnidaria > Coral ... | reverse complement strand
TTCTTCTGACTCTTTCTCTTCTACTCTTCTTTCTTCTGATCTTTCTCTTCTCTCTGCCTCTTCCCTGCTCTGCTTTTCATCTGTCCATATTGTCGGAAGTTTAACTTCTAAACTTCCTGCGATAACCTTTTTATAACCTTTTTATAACATCTTGTAACAGTTACGTAACAATCAAACTGCCCGAGTTTTCAAAGCTGTCCCGGCCTGTGGCTCAGCCAAATCCTTGGGACTCGTGGCCTTCTGCGCCTCCCAAGCTGCGACTCTTGGTTCTATCTCGTCTTCAGCACGACTCGCCAATCAACATCTCCGCCAACTTATCTGCCATCATCCATCTATCGATCCATCTATCTCATTCTATCTCCCTCTCATGCTGGAGTTTCGAAGAAACAGAAAAGATCCAGGCTGTGCTGCAAGTAGCACGAAGATCACGAAGGCTACCCACACTCTGTGCCCTTTCCGTCCTTGTGGTATCGACCTGAAGCAGTGAGTTTCTTGAAGTTTCTTGTTCAATATTTCCTCTCCAACTTTGCAAACAGCACAAACAGATACAAACAGTGCAAAGCGGCAAAGCGCAGGGCATGTGACCTTGCAAAGCGCAAAGCTTTTCCTCTCTGCAGAGTCTAACAAAGAGGATGAAAAGAAATCAAAAAGCTCAAAGGATCTGCAGGATTACAGCAGGCACGAGAAGCATTAGAATCATATTAGAATCATATTAGAATCATATTAGAATCATATTAGAATCATATTAGAATCATATTAGAATCATATTAGAATCATTCAGCATCAGCGCTTTTCTCAGTGATCCGTGCTCGGCGTTTGAGCTCCAGAGTCTTGGGTTCCCTGCAACTGGTCCGGAGGAAATCCATCGGCGAGTTGCCCACCTTAGTGCACAGAATGGTGAGAATGTGGCAACTCCTAGTACTCTTAGTACATCAACTGCCAGACACATCTTAGTGGACTCGCACGTCTCGGTTTCCAGCTCCTTCGCCATCACTTGAAGGATGCTGAGACCTGTGAGACATCTCTTGAAGGAAAACTTCACCGCGGATTTCTCCCACTTTGCCAAGCTCAGTCAGGATGGAATTATATGTTCAAGATTTCTTCAAGCAGAAACTGGCCGAAGTTTCGCAACACCCCGATAAGCCCCCCCGACAACTGAGGGCCATGACTTGAAGTATTCGATGCAGGCCAACTGATAGTGTTTTCCTGACCCACTTGGTCAAGAAACTCATTTGGACATGTTCCGAACGGTTTTTGCAGGTGTTCACGTAGGACGACCTATGTTCATATCAAGCACTGCGGCCACTCATTGTGGCCTTCTTTGATGAGTCTTTGAATCTCAAGCATTGTGGCCTCGTCAAGGGCTGAGAGGAAAAACACTGGACAAACAGTGCTGCACAAAACGATGCAAGACATGTCTCAACATGTTTCCAAGAAAAAAATCAATGACACGCTGACTAATTGTCTTGTTGCACAACAGTCTACACGTTCTAAGCCCTCCGCAATTGGCACTTGCCACCTGTGATTCAGGCTCTGCAAGTGGAATTGCTGAGTTTCAACGTTCAGGGCTTCCAGGTACAGTTCCCCAGATTTCTGCTGTCGAAAATCATAATTTGTCGAAAATTTTGTGACCAGTGGATTGCTCGTGTCTTGGGACATCTGGGCCGAAAGCCACAAAACAGGCCGCGTCTCGCGTCTCGTCTGACTCCGACACTCCGACCTCTGCAGCTGCTGTTGCAACGCAGATGGCTCCAGCTGCTTGAAGAAGCAACCATGAACCTCCACAAGCTCCACAAGCTCCACAAGCTGTTACTGTTACTGCTGTACGCAGCTGTGCATACGCAAATCTGCACAAGCTGTATTTGTATTCCCATGTATTGGGTCCGAGAAGACTCTTTTGGTCTTTGTTGAAATGTAGATCCTGTAGATCCTGTAGATCCTTCACATTCCGTCCCCGAACTTTGAACGGTCTCCACCACATCGTGTCGTGGCCCATGGCATGGACTCCATGGACCAAACTTCGAGGCATGGCATGGCATGGCTGTCACGGCACGGCACCTGCCCTGCCGCTTCCCCCGGCGAGGCAATAATCGCGGGGCAACCACAGCAATTCTGACCTGGCAGTTGCGGCAGTTCTTGACATAAGACATGACAAAACATATATTTCGAATTATTTCGACATATTTCGACATATTTCGAATTATTTCGACATATTTCGACATAGTTCGACATAGTTCGACATAGTTCGACATAGTTCGACATAGTTCGACATAGTTCGACATGTTTGGACATAGTTCGACATAGTTCGACATGTTTGGACATGTTTGGACATGTTTGGACATGTTTCCTGTCGCAATTTTCGACCCTGAGTTTGAGGAAAAAACCTCCCATCCTTCATCCTTCTTGTCTGAGCAAGTGCAATGGCTGACTGTGTATTCCTCTCTGGCAATTGCATGCAACTACTCAATCCTTGAACAATTTGGAATGATTATAGGAATGTGTTCATTCACACCCAAGCTCTGCTGTACGTTATTGCTGCCTTGCTTATGTCACCGCACAATATGCGATCCACTAGTTTCTACACTGGATTTGCCAAACACACCTGACTCAGACGCCTTTTCTACGATAATCATATAGGTTTTTGCCTTTAGCGTCCTGCCATTTTTGACTTTCAATCATACACAGTCAAGGGAGGTCCACCAATCAGCCAAAGCGCGCTCTGCCGCAAATCAACAATGCCACAGCAAACCCAAGAAAGCAGACAAAAACTGCAGTGCACAGAATGTTCAAAGATGTTCAAAGGCTCAATGTTGTTTCAATTTCCATGTTCAAATCATTTCAAATCCATGCCACACGTGCAGGGCCTTGAAGATGTCCCTTCTTTCCATAGGCGTGTTCCACGTCATAGAGATAAGACCTTGGTGTAACTTGCAGTGCAACTTATGGTGTGACATGGTGTAACATAGCAATGTGTAACCATTAATACAACAATATCTACAACAATATCTACAACAATATCGATACAACTGATACAACCTTCTATCTCGCAGATCCCTTTGCTTCGGCAACTAGCCTGATAAGGCCTTACCGCCTTACCTGAACAATCCTGAACACATAAAAGTCGAATAAAAGTCGAATCCTGACCTTTCGGCGCCGCCCCATATCACAACGGTGCGAGTATGAGAGACTCGCCGTTTCTGAGGTGCCGACTTCTCAAATTTCTCGCTGGTGAGCGTAGGATCCCGACACAGCTCCTTCCAATGTGCACAGTGGCAACCTGGTGGCAACCTGTGGCAACGCTTGTACACTGTTCAACATTGTTCAACAAGTTCTGGTGGTTCTATGATGTTCTATGATTCTAATGGAAGCAACATGAATAAAGACAAAGGATTCAGCAGCACTGGACACTGCAAGTCAGCCTGTTGGTCACCGTGTCAGTCACCGTGTTAGTCGCACTAGTCGCGTTTCTGTCCTTCCTCCACCATGAACAGGAGTCCTCGAAGGTGAAGCCACATGCCTGGGTCAAGAAGTCAAATTCTGCAGGTCTTTGCATCACATGTTGCATAACATCTTGTAACAATCTTTTAACAATATTTTAACAATCTTGTAACAATCTTGTAGATGTATGTAGATGTAGATGTTGCATCACTGCACATCTGGGTTTCTTCGATTTCCTTGTTCCACATTCGTCACCCTGCCACCCGTGATGCAGCTGTCCTTGAGGAAAGGCCGCAGCTGCAACCTGCACAACTCCATGGGCAAAGGCCATAGAACATACCCCTCAGATAGCTCAATACTTCCGGAATTTCTGGACTACATTCTTGTTGCTTCAGTGCCTGTCTTGAATTAACTGGTACAAGTATTTGTCTCATATTATAAGCTATATATATATACATCATAACCAAGCAAGGGTTTCAAAGTGTGAGGAATGTGTTGAGGCACAGTGCAGGATGGCGGAGGTCTACGTTTTCGTTGTCAGGGCCTTCCAGCGTGCTTCAAGTGCTTCTTGGTCTCACGCCTCTGACAGGCTCAGATGTCAATGATTCAATGGAGAAAAACAGAAATGTCTTTGTCTGTTGTGTCCCAGAAGCTGCTTCTCCACCAACCGCCGCATGCACGGAGGGAAGGAGCCTCCCAACTGTGAATGGTGATGTCACTTTCTGGAGGCACAAATAGAAAAAATGGAAAACCCTCCCACATAATGACGATGGTCATCAGGATGTCAGGATGATTTAAAGGAACGATGATTGCTGAAATAGCTCAAAAATGGAAGGAAAATCAATGCTGAAATGTACCACTAGTCATGCATTGCCGTGATATGCGGTCAATCCTTAGAAGCTCTGACAGATCTAGACCTACTTATGTAACATATGTATAATATATATATATATATATACATACAATATCATATAATTATTGGTATACCGGTATACCATGTGTATTTAATTGTATTTATATATATATGTACATATATACAGTACTCATGACTTATATCATGATCAAATCACGTTAAATCGATTTAAACCTCTGGGTTGTGCCGTACTTTGGGTCGTTCTGGGCGTCCACGCGGGACAGGAGCTGCTCGAAGTTCCCCAGCGACAACTTCTCAGAGAGCTCCTGAGAGAGAAACGAATCGGAACTATGCAACAGAACAGAGCAACAAAAAAAAAGGTCAAAACATTTCTTGGTTAAATGCTTATTAGATCTTTTAAAATCTTAGTAAACCATATTTGACCGTTGACCGAAAATATCTTTCAAACAAAACAGAAACAAAGTGAAGTTGAATCTCAGTTTTTCTCGAAAGTCACATTTCGATGTCAAGGATGATCTGCATTTGGGAACCGCTTTGAAACTATTTGGGGATTTGTGCCCAGCAACATTGAGGTTAGGCTACCTCAAGTCTTGTCGATTTCAGAGCTAGAAGTCCGCAAGAGGCAAAGATAGTGAAAGACTTTTGACAAAGACTTTTGACAAATTCCTTAAAATTCCTTAACCAAAGAACAGATAGAATAGTCCGAATAGTCAAAGATTCCAGGTCACACTGGGAACTTTACCGGGCACCTCTGAGGATGACCGCGGTGCCACCAGCTCCATACCATGCTCCTGGCACGTGAGCACGTGCAAGGGGATCAATGGGGATCAACGGGGATCAACGGGGATCAAGGGGGAAGGTGGAAGATCCAGTTGGAACAAGAGTCCAGTTGCTCCTAACCTGCTGAAATCACGAGCTCTGCCTGTGAAGTTTGTGAATTTTTCTGTGTGAAACCGACACCGAGCTCGGCTCGATGAGGTTCGCCCGGGTTCGCCCGGGTTCGCCCGGGCCTGCAAGACACGAAGGAATCCGCCCACGCGGGGATCTATCATCGCCACATGTTGGCCTCGGCGCAGCACAAGAAACCAAGGCATCACAGACCGTCAACATCCGTCAACCGTGAAAACAGATAGAAAACCGCCTGGAAAAAAAGAAACATGACAACATATGACAATCATATGACAATCATGACATCTGTCAATTTCATTACAAATAAAGATGTAAGTGATGAAAGATTTGACAAAGCGATGCATAGTGATGGAAAGTCATTCCACAGGCCTTGGAAAGCAACGTCCAAGGCAGCAGACAAACTCTCCTGCATTGGCAATAAAGACAAACAAGAGAGGGCTGAAGTGCTCACAGTCTCAGTTTGAAATATTTGAAACTTGAGTACAAGCTACTGACAGCTGTGAGTCAAATGTGAAATGTGATTCTGTGAAATATCCACGAGACAAGCTGATCTGCATCGCTTCAACAGGCCTTGAATCGCCGGGTGATGACGAGTTTTAGCAAGCTCGCAGGCACGAAGGCCTAGCAACGCACGACAACATGATGAAAACGTAAAATGAAAAAAATGATGTTCAAAATGATGTTTTAACATGATGAACTGCATCGGCAAACAGCCAAGTGGAAAAATGACGAAAGTCTTAAAAGGATTTTACGAAGTGACTTGGCCTTTCCGCGGTGCAAGACTACTCGGCGACCAGAAATCAGCCTTTCGGGCACCTGTAACGGTGTAACGGCGAATGTCGCTTACTTCCCGCTACAATCTTTTCACGAAAAATTAAGGAAAAACGCAGACATAGAAAGCTGACAGGACCAAGCCAGAGAAGTGGCGCATGGACAAAATGGCGAAATGCCAAATTTGTAATTCAGTGTTTAACTTCTCAAACGCTGCAGATTTTCATATCCACGAGCAATTGCCAGAAACAAACCTTAGAGCTGGTGGAACACGGCAAGGCTGAGACCAGCCTCCCGAAAGGGCATCACATAAAAATTGAGCTCATACTGCGGCACTCTCCTCAGGTACCAAGCTAAATCAGGAGAGCTGGCAAATTTTAGAGAAAAAGCAAACTCAAATGTCCAAATGTCTCAGAGCTGTGTTTGAACTTCTGGAATGCATGCCACTCCGCAAATCTCATAGACTCGATAGGATAAATCATGATAAATCTATAGACTTGAGAGGATGCCAGGGAACACGAAAGCTGGGAGATGCTGGGAGCGCTTTGATTTGTTCAGTTGGTATGTCTTTGAGACATGTGTCCGCAACCCAAAGTGGTGGCTGCAGAGAGGTGGCCTGAAAGTACTTTCAAAAGTAGTCCATGTTTCTTGGTTTGTAATTCTTGTAATATATATGTTTGCTGTTTGCGCTCTGCATGTCTGCCCTGTCGTTACACTCAAACAAAAGCAAAGGTGCTTGTCATCTGGGGTGGGGTGGGGTTGGGTGAGGCGGGCTAATAACGTTCCATTGCGCTTGCACGCTCATTTGATCTCATTTGATATATTTGATACTACGCTGTTTGAAGTTCACTTGCCCTTGCATAGTTAGTGAATGCTGCGCAGGGTTTCGCAAATCCGTGTGACCTTGTTTTTGCATTGAGGCGCTCGACCGATGTTTGTTTGGAATTGTTTTGATATCAAAGCCATTGTTTCCCATTTTTTGCCAACGAATATCAAGAAACAGAGCATGTAAACAAAGCAGGCACCGTTGTAGCTCGGATGTTACATCGCAAAAAAAAATCACACGATATTACGCGCACTGCTTTTCAACCCTACCCAGGTGTGGAGACTAAAACCAAGACATAATGGCATATAACGGCCTCCAAACGGCCTCCAAACGGCCCCCAAGGCCCAAGGCACTTAGCCGGCGACCCAAAATGACCCAAACAAAAGGAAAGGGAGAACTCAGGTAGCTTGGTGCTACCTTTGATAAGCAATGAAGGAAAGAGATTTCAAGAGATTTCACGAATCCAACCTGCCATGATTCTGGTGGTGTCAGGGCAGTGTGATGAAAGCCATACACTCTTTTTGGGAGTGACAGCCAAGTCGTTCAAAAGTGCCCCACAAAGTACCATCCATGCACTACAGCCAAAGAAAGGACTCTAGGACTCTAGAAGCACGGCTAGCAAACCAATAGAAAATGAAAGGGCCAAAAAAATGCGAAGAAAAGAGCGGTTCTTCATAGTTCCTCTCTCGGTTTGTGAGTAGTTGCGCTGAAGTCTTACTTGCTGCATGCCCATTTTCTCAGGCTGCGACGATCCCTCAACCCAGATTCGGGCCTGTGGATTTCAAAGTTGCCAAAATGCTTGGATGATGTAGTGGGAAATGAAAAGCTTGGTAGCATAGCAGGATAACTTGAACCAGGGTTGATCCCTACAATTTGTAACTCAGGCGCGGGATTTTCCTGTTGTGATAAACACATGCTTTTGCGGTGATCAAGGCCATAGTGAATTCATTCTAGCTGAGTCTGCAATGGTTGCTGTGATTGCAGACAGACAGCATCCATCAACTCAACGACAGATTACAACACAGGATTCTGTGGCGCCCCCTGGCGCACCCCAGGAGTGGTTGCTTGGAGCTTCTTGAGTGAAATCATCTCATAGTCGCCATCTTGAAACCTTCCAAAGCCACGAAAGGACAGCTATCAGTGCTATCAGCACATTCGAAAGGATATGTTATGATTCAGTTATGATTGATTCTTATGATATGTCAATAAAAAGTTCCCGTTCATGGGTTCTTCCCGATTCGGCTAAGCGGCTATGTACCTGGCATAATTTGAGACCTGTTCAGGTCTTGAAATCCTTTGGAAATCCTTAGCAAGAGACAGATCTCCAAGAAAGGAATTGCCGAAAACGGTCCCTTTTTAAAGGTTCTCTTGCACATTCGAATCATTCGAAAGGCTTCAATGTACTTTATTTGATTTCCATAGAGCTCATCATGATCCAGTCCTTTGCTGCTACTAATGTAATTGTTCATATACTTCAGCAAGGGTTCAGTAGCCCCGATGATACAACTTCATCAACAGAACAGCAAAACCCAGCAGCCATAGGCATCCACCGGGCGTCTCGACCCAGTCGCCTGGTGCACTCCAAACCCACGGACTCCACGAAGGTCTGCGCGAGAGTGCGGCAGACACAGATGCATACTCCATGCCCAATAATATCTGATGAATCCAATGCAAATCCGTTTCGTACTCCCCCACAAGATTCCAAACATGTCCAAACTATCAACCATTTCCTTTTACATATGTTTATCAATCTACAATATCCTGATTCCTTTCCAAAACACGAAACAAATGTGACAGAATGACTCTATGAATATCCTGTTCAAAAATGTTCAAAAATGTTCAAAAATGTTTTAAGTTCCAAATTTGAAACTGTCCAGAAACAGCTTCGAAGGACTGCGCCTCCCTAGCCTCTGGACTCAGCGCCTCCGCAGATGTGAAAACAGTCAGAACAAAAAAACATGAAAATTTCGAAAACGTTTTCGAAAAAAACTATGTGTCATGCTATATCCCCAGTTACCCGGTTCCCACTCTGCATATCGAGATTAATGTAAAGCTCCCCACTCCAGCGCCTCAAAGCGTAGCACAAAGAGTCGTTGCTCTTGTCGCAGGAACCACTCTCGTGCCTTGGTTTCAGTGATCTGTGAGAACTGGCAGTGACATCAGTGACAAGAGTCATCCAAAGTCCAAAAAGAAGTCGGAAAATCGTGAAAAAACATCATAAAAAAATGTGAAAGGTCTCAAATGTCTCAAATATTTCGAGTGAGTCCTGCAGTGTGGAGAGCTCAAAATAGCTCTTAAACAATTAGGTGTAGCTAAAATATGCATCTGCTGCATGTGCATGTGTGTGTGTGTACGATACCTCAAAGGGTGCCGAGAAACGTCGCGATTCTTGCAGAAGGCCAAACGGAGAGCGAAATGAGAGATGTTGTCTCTACCTGGTCGAATGATGTTGAATGCCATGACAGCGCTGTCTTGGAAATTTCAACGGACCAGAAAGCAAGTAGTGCTTTTCCTTGGTGTTTCGCGTTCAAGCTCGCAAAAGTAATTTAGGCAGTTGAATCAAGAGTAAATGTCTGTTGCTTTTACCAGAGATGAAAAATAGATCGAAAAAAATAAAAGGCCTATTGTTGCTTTTACATCTTTTGCGTCTTTTGCCAGCCTATCTCAAATTGAGTTCGAAACAGAGAGGCCGGTGCCATCCTGCCTTGGAAGTCGAGTTTGTCTATGCGGAAGCTCTGAGTCTTCCCTGGCGTCTCCGGATAGCCTCAGATGTCATGGTGTCAGTATGGTGTCACATGAAGTGTCACATGAAGTGTCACGTGAAGTGTCACACATTGTCACACTATCTCGTGAAGTCGTATGACAAGGTTTCCTTGGTGTTTCCTCCGCCAGGCTTGGAAGATCAGTGAAGAGATCCTTTTTTTTTTCAATTGGCCGTGCCTAGCTCGAGGCCGGAATCTCGAAATTCTCTCGCCAATTTCGGTCTGAGCAAGGGAAGAACCAGAACTTTGGACCGCAGCTATGTTCGATCCTATCGATCCTTTCCATTTCGTTCCGTCCCCATCCCCCACCTGATCTCTTTCATCGCCTCTAACCGCAATTCCTGACCTTGGGTTATGATCTGAGAATGACCAGGGCATCCCAAGGGCAAAAAGGACAGGAAAATCGAGAAAACCTCTGATGAAAACATGTAAAAACATTGACACCAATCACAATTCTGTTTAAATTCCCGAACACTAGCTGCTAGCTGCTGCTAGCTGCTGCTAGCTGCTGCTAGCTGCTACTAGCTGACTGTGTATTGAACCATGTTTTGGACACGAGAGGCAAGCTGTGACAATTGCCGAAGCAGTTCACTGAGTTCACTGAGAGGAAACCCCGGTCAACGGTGGTCGGTGGTCAACGGTTCCAGGTCACCCCACTGTTACAGGCCCGGTCGATGGCATGGAGAAGCTTCAGGCGGCTTGCCGTGAAGTCCTTCCAAATCTGTTTAGATTATTTTAGATTCAGTAAACTTAGTTTAGATCGTTCTTATTGGATCTTGTTGGTAATTTTGGTATGGCCGTCTAGATCGTCCGATGCCATCGGTTTCGACCGTTGATGATCTGATGGTCGTTGGTATGGCCATTGGTATGGCCATTGGTATGGCCGTTGCCACATGTTGCCAGCATTAGAAAAAGTCCGAAAAGAAATGAAAAGAAAGTCTTGGAATACTCAAAATGGACGAAATTCTGAATCACTCAACACCTTCATCTGAGGGACATCATCCCAGCCAGTGCCGGATTGCTGAACCATCGAAATCTGATGCTCGCAATGCCCCGTGAACAAATGACGAGCCCACCTCGAATTGTCGGACACTGACCTCTGCCTTGAAACAAGGAGCCAATGACAGCTGATGCTTAGCTGATGCTTAGCTGCTGCAGCCGCCCAGCCCAAACTCAGTCGGGAACATTCGGCGGGTGCCTTGGAGAATTCGTATCACGTACTTCACGGTGACTTCACGTGTCCAAATCGTCCAAATCGTCCAAATCGTCCAAATCGTCCAAGTCCAAAACCCGTATCTCATGTGACTGTCGGGGTATCCTCACTACAGTCACTACATTCACTGCCACGATGTCACACTACCCTTCACTGCAAGGCTTGATAGATGAGTTAATACACTTAAATCGATGTGTAAATCATAGATACAGAATGTGCAGTGTGCAATGCCCCCATCCAAGACCAAATTGCTGTTTTCACAAAAAAAGAACAGAGATTATGCCAAGCAATGCCAAGCAATGCGCAATGCCAAGCAATGCGCAATGCCAAGCAATGCCAAGCTGCGTGTAGAAAGTAAGCCCCAAATCATCTCCGTTAAAGAGCTTCCTGGCCGCAGCATCTGCGGGGACCACCTCAGAACGCTCCCGTCAGTGGCATGTCCCGTGGAAACATGTGGAAACCATTGGGAAACCCTGGAAGCGCATGGAAGTGCTATGAATCGCTGCAGTTCTGTGAGTTGTTTCAGTTGGAATCGTTCTTCGCTTAGAGCCTCACCTGATTGGGGTACACACGTTTCATGGTACCTGCAAGGCAAACAGCCAGGAGCCAACTCTGACCATGCGAAAAATGCGAAAAGCCATGAGGAATTGTGTTGATCTTTGTGTTGATGTGCACCACACCTTCACAGCACCGCAAAGATCAGGCCAAGCTGAGCCCAAGCGGCGAAGATTTCGAGGCGCACTTTGTACAATATCACCGTGCACAAATATCACAAATCAGATCAAACAAGATCAAATAAGCAGGTACTTGTGAGCAGAGGAGCAATGAAGAAAGGATATAGGTATTCTGTCAGAAACATATAACAAAATGATACAAAATGTCTAACATCCAATGAGCACTGGTGGTGTTTCGATGACTTTGCTGACTCTGCAACTGCGAAAACAAAAGAAATTCGCATGACCAGCTGCATCCCGTGCTATTTTCTCCGCGATCATTCGGAGTGCTGTTCCCGTTCTGCGCGACGTTTCAATCGCTCCTTCACGAACTGACATTAGTGAAAAGCACACGGCATTTCATGTAATTCTGGCGAGTCATGAAAATCACAAAAATCTGGAAAAATGCACCGTTTTGACCATATATTCACGTCGCTCTCAGGGAATATAAATCTCATGTGTTTGAATTTTCTGGCAGCGCGATGGCAAAACCTTGCATGTGGCATCCAAGAAAACTTGACGAACAGGGTCAAACCTGTCAGGCCCAATGTTCGAAGGTCCTGTCGCATCTCTTGGTTCAACACCTCAAGCTTCTTGTCCTCCATTGTGTTCACAGGCAACTTGTTCTGTGCGACATGCTGAGTTTAAGCTCACATACGCTCACAGCAGGCCTGCATCTCATTGTAGATGCACAACAAAGGCACCTAGGTGAGGGAACATAGGGAACATTAGGGAACCAACAGGTTACTACAGGATACTCAGCATCTCTTTTTGCACAGAAAGCTCCACTCCAAAAAGCTCCGTCCAGGATTCCATGCCAGCACCAGTGCAATGTAGAAGACGGGTGAGCCCCACCTCGGACAAGTTCGACTCGTGTTCTTCGTGTTCTTCGTGTTCTTCGTTAAATGTTTCAAACTTGGTCTTCGACGGAAGCAAATGGTGAGGCCTCGGTGCAGCAAAACGACGACACCTTTGCGACACTGCTGTGGTGCAAATGTTTCCTTGCAAAACCAAGAATCTTTGCACATCTTTGCACATCTTTGCACATTGTGGAAACTCTTCCGAGAACCCGGTCAACGACAGGGTCATCGCGAGCTGAGTCTCCGGCAGCCAAATAGGTGGATCCGAGTCGGCTTGCTGCTCACTTGCCTCAGCAAAACCCGCAGGTCAATGTGACTCCACGCATAGTACAGTAGTACAGTACTTGTCACAATGCCACATCTAGTAACAACGAAGAACAAAGAACGGCAAGGACACAATCATGATTTCACAAATCAAGCATACTCTCGCAAAGAAAGTCATCTTCCATATCCCTGAGAAACGTGTACGCACCGAACCGCCGAGTGCAAATTGCTACAGCTTTGTTTCGGGGTCCCCATGTGTTCTTTATGTCTTGTCTTTCGTCTTTGTGCCTTAGTGAATCGTTCAATGTGCATGTTCTGCCACAATGATACTCCTGAGTTTTCAAGCTAACATTTGAAAATGTCTAGTCGGAATCCAGCTCGACATGAAGTAACGACAGTGTGCAGCGTCTTTGACATGTCCATGTCCGCACATGTGTGGTGTGAGACATGTCAGACGCACCCCTTCACTAACGTGCGGACATGTTTCCATATGTTTCCATAGCTATCATGCGTATCATAGTACCCAGAGTGCTGAAGACATTTACAAGGAAATGAATTCGTGAAAGAATAAGGCGACGGAGCTGCGGAGATGTTGCGAATCAAAGTTGCAACTGAGACTAGACGCAAAATGATGCAAAATGATGCAAAATGATGCAAAATATCTAAGGAGTTGGACTTTCGTAGTTGGTCATTCAGCTTCGAGCTGAACAGGTGAGATATGATGAGATATGATGAGATCTAGTCTGATATTTCGGAGTTTTCGATGCACATTCCATGGAGTTTAGAACCGGTCTCTCCGGCTGTACAATGCCCCGCCACCTTTTTCGCATAGCCACGAGACATGTGGCCTGAGGCTTGCTTCGATATTTAAAAGGGACTTTGCAAAGAAAGACTTTTTTCATGACTTTTTTAATCTGTTATCCATCTGTACCTTTGGAAAGTTTTGGAAAGTCCCTTTGCTAAACACCTCGGTTTACCTCGGTACCTCGGGTCTCGGTCTCGTTTATAGCTTCTGCTTCAGTTGCCTTCACGGCTCCGTTTTCCTTTCTCGAGTCAACAATGGTGGCAAAATGACACAAATGTCTCCACAGTCTTTAAATATTCTGAAAATCTAGATTCAACTTATTTCAACTTATTTCAACTTGCTCAAAACTCAAAACAAAATATATCAAAATATCCTTCCCTTGAGCCTCTGAAGCGCAGCACAGCTGGGCATAGCCGAAGCATTTCTGAAAGTTGGCGACTAGGCTTGTATCTTCTCAGTCAAGAGTGCCAGAGAGTGCCAGAGAGTGCCAGAGAGTGCCAGAAACAGCTCAAAGCCACAGCTTTACACAGCTACACTGCTGCACGGTGTGAAAATATTTTTTGGGGGGATTGACTTTGTCGGCGTAAGTGGCTTCATAGATGTCAGCCATTTAAGGTAGATCCGGTAGATCCGTTCCGTATTTCCTTTTCTCAATCCAAAACATCTGCGGGCGAAACACGGAAGCCCAAAGCTGTTTGGAGGATTGAACAATATTGAACATATAGTGATATACTACTCAGTACTCACAGCACTCATATTATGATGTTGCTGCCTGGGAAAAAAAAAGGTTGTCTTTGATTCCCTTTGGGTCAGGGATCCCAAATACATCCAGATGCTATATCTGTTGGCACTACAGCTGTCTGAACATGTTCCAAGTTTCAACTACAAAGTCACATCTGTGTACTCCAACCTGTACTCCAACCACGTGAAGTCCCGACTTGCACCCCTGCACCATGCCCTCACCATGCACATAGATCCATGTAGCTCTTTTTCCTTGTTTGCACACAGCTGCCATCGTCTCGGTCGCGTCGCCGGTTCATAGCGGCTCATTGGGCAATATTACTCCAGAGAGGAATGTTCCCAGAGCGTCCATCCTCCGAGTCCAAAATCCAAAGGGTCGCAATTTGCACGTCTTATTTGTTATTATCATTTATTATCTTTAAATAGGAAACAAAATGAAACAAACATATTGGAGAATTCGAGTATCTTCTAGTACTTAGTCATTTTTTGCCTAAATCGTACCTGTTTTGCGCTCTGCCAGCCTCGAAGGTCCATCTCTTCTCTTTCTCCAAGAGTTCAATGCCCACTGACCTGAACTGAAAGGAACCTGGTGACTACGCAAAGTTTGAGCCTTTGTAGAAAGTCCAAAGACAGTAGTTCTATCTTTCCAAGTTTACACAGAAGCAAGAGTAGATACCGTCCAAACCAACATAAAGAGGGAACACTCACAGCAATGGTGGCACTGTTGCGTCAGAGTCGAGTCCAAAGAAGACAGCACATGCACTTCTAGTTTGCCAGGAAATTGTGAAACTTTTGCATCGCTATGGATACGGTTTATTCAATAAGTTTATTTATGTTTCTGTGAATCTTGTTCGTCCTCTGAATCTGAGCAACCGTGCAACAATGCTTTCCTCAGTTCATCTGAGTTGGCGTAGTCCTTACATGCTGAGAGGATCTTCCATTGCCCCCGTGACATTTGGGCAATCCACAGGATATGTTAGCAGCTTTGACATCTTTGGACATTCTTCACTTTGTTTTCCGTCGACTTTGCTTCTTTTCCTGCCCCTGATGTTTCTCCTTTATCTATCTTTATCTATCTTTATCTATCTTTATCTATCTTTATCTATCTTTATCTATCTTTATTTCCTCCACTATCTTGCCATCTTGGGACTGCAACATCTTCACTGATTTCCGTTTCACCAGCTTTGTCTCCGGTCACACCTTCGTCATTCGAAACCGCTCACGCGTAGCGACAAGCCTCACAGGCGGCTCACCAATCACTCTGACCCAACTGTTTGTTCCGCAGAGGAGATGAAACTCTCTCCTACATGGCTACAACCGTTCCCAAGCAACTTCACCTCCCAACCATATCATTATGAATCGTTATGATTCGTTATGATTCATTTGATTCATTTGATTCATTACGATTCATTATGATTCATTATGATTCATTGTGATTCATGCTTCATGTTGCATTTCGCGTCCTCTCCAAATCGCTGGGGACTGCATAAATGTTATCACCCAAAGAGGCGCTGGACCATACGTTCTGTCTACACACGACTCCCCCCGCAAAAGGAAATAGTCAGAATAGCTACGACGCATGTTCTGTGAATATCTCTGAATAATATATTTCCTTTGTGGATCAACCACTCTTTTCTGCATTCTCACCGAGCATTCTCACTCCTCAGAACTCAATCACCGACTTTAACCAAATAAACATACGACACTATACGACACTGTATGCCACTGTGACACTGTATGCCACTGCTACTTTCGAGACAATTTCACATCATTTCACATCATTTCACCAATTGCGAGTTGCTACAGTATTTCCTCCTCATGGAATATCGCGGAAACAATCGAAACAAGAGCAACGCCCTCTGGGCTGGGCGTATCATTCACCACCTTTCCCCTGGTGCCATTTTTCCGACTGAGAGGAAGGCCATTCGATCTCTTCATCAGAGACCCGGTGGCCATCCTGGCTCCGATGCAGTTGCATGTCATGTGAGGTTGCATCATGATGTATATTGATATGTATCAAAAGTATCAATATGTATCAATATGTATCATGTTTTGACATGTGGCATGCAAAACTATGCGAAAATCAACCTTCAAGGGTTGACAGTCTCGAAAGATGCGCCGAGCTGCTCAACACGAGAACAGTTCCACAAGTCCATCTTCCTTTGCTCTCTCCTTGCCCTTTGTTTCCCTTTGTGGGGGATGACCCGCACAAAGTCTTCAAATGAGTTCAAACGAGTTCAACACAAGTCTTTCGTCCTTTTCAACGTTTTTTCACCATGTTTGACAATGCTTCACAGCGAGCCCATCCTTGATCCGTCGAATGGCTTGCATGGCCTCAAGCGGCATGGTTTGCGAAACGTCAGAGCAGCAACAGAATAGAGTTTCAGTAAGGTCGAGCAACAGCAACTGTTCAGTAACTGTTCAATAACTGTTCAGTGTCAATTCGTGTCTCGGCTGCGATTTCAAAAACTTAATCCAACAGGTTGAGCACTGCGTCACGGTCTCCACAAATTCAAGGCAGCTCCATCTTGAGACACTGCACAAGTTCAGGCCTTGTTAAAGTCTGGAAGTCCCTCTGGCCTGTGCCCATGGCAAAAACTTCTGAACTGAAAAGCGATCTAAGGTGCGAATACAAAAATAAGCAAGAAGGATAGGGCTGGCAAGAATTATCAAGAATTCACCCATTGACATCCTTCTCGAGTAACACTTTGGTCATCTTAAGCTTCATAAGGCATAGTGATGCATCGTGCATATTCAAGCCAATAATGGAAGGAGAAGTCCGCATCGAAACTGGCAACTCCCAACCTTTTCGTCTGAAAAAAAAGATAGAAAAAGTATATGTGACAATCAAGCCGCTGCAATTAATTTTCAAGTTTTTTCGAGATCAACTAAAGTACAACTGTACTCTCGACTGGACCGAGCTTGGCTCCTGCTTGATGGGGCCTGTCGGGGCTACGGCACACTGAACCGTAAGGATCGAATGAGATCTGTCTAGGCTCAACTGAACCTGTTGATTTTTCATCATTCTGGTGATGTGCTGCATCCAGTTGCAACTACCAACCAAGAAATGTGATGGCACCTTATATGCCGGGACTGGTGCAAGAACAAGCATGGAGCTTTTCAATTCACAACAAGCCTTTTGAATGCGCGGTGCTGCAGGCAGCCCTAGCACTGGTTGTGCCACAGCCATTGGTGCTATGGCCTAGGCCGAACATGGGTTTCCACATGGTTTCCACATGGTTTCCACATGGTTTCCACATGAGTGTGCAATGCTTCTTTCAAGATGAATGTCGTTGCCATTGTCGATGGCGTTCCTGGTCCTTCCAGGTTCAGGTATGGCACTCTTGGGACTCTTGGCTCCCAGCCCCACCAGCAAAGACCTGGTGCGGAGCATTGTCTCAAGCGATACTTTGTACATACCTAGTACATACTTTGTAGTGGCAGACATGGACATTACACACATCATGCCCGGCACAAAGCGGCGCCTGCCGCAGGGCTTGTAAGGCTCGTGTGGCAGTGTCCTGTACAGTTTGGCATCTGCAAATTTGAACTTGGAAGCATTGGAAGTCTTGACGTAGTCTGAAGTTCTTGTGAATCAAAAAAACAACAAACAAAAACTTCTTCCGTCATTTGCACACTCTCTCAGCTCTCCTTCCAAGTGTTCTACTGACATCAAGTCATTTTCGTTTTTGTTCCGCTTCATCGGCAGCTATGATTTAATCTGGGACCCCGTGCCGGATGTCTTGCAGCTGCCACTGCCAATGAAACCAGCTCATCCTCAGTGCTGTGTCTGCATCTTCAAACAGTTTGACTCATGGCTGCCATGGCTGCCATGGCTGTCATGGCCTTGCCTGTATTTTGTTCATGGAAGTGTTCCGATGTCAAGTTTGCGCTACTGAACCGACAACGGACCTCAATGCTCGGGCGTGCGGGCTGCCGCACCATAGGAGCCTATCAAGCGCTACAGACTGTCTGCTCAACGGAACACTGTCGGTCCAAGTGACAAGTCATAGGTCAATGATGAACACTTATAAATTTATATAAATTTTAAATAACGAAATATCACCAAAATCATTACTTTACAAAATCCCAAGACTTCGGAACGCTTCACAGTTGAGAATTTTGAGACGAAGTCAGCAAGTCGCCTGAGGGATGATGCCAGGCCTGTGCAAAATGAAAACTGGCGTGGCATGTCGTAGCAGCATGTCATGGTGACACAACGGTGACACAACGACACCTGCTGCACAAGTTTGATGAAAAAAGTCATGTTGAAACAGTTGCTACGGTGGCCACGGTGGCCACAGTTGCGGGGTATGTCGAGATATGTCGAGATGTCGAGATGTCGAGATATGTGGTGCACAGATGTGCACAGTATGTAGTTTTGGTGGCCTCGGCATGGCAGGAACCGGACGCCTCGGCGAAGGAGAGGCGAATCATGACGAACCGCCACAACATTGCGTTGAGAAGGCTATATCATTCTCGGTTTGTAAAAAGTCGTTGAACCCAATTTCCTCCTATATATATATACTGTATATGTCCGATTATTTGCTCAGCATTTTCATTTAAGTTTTCTCGAAGGATCGTGTGTCGTCCTCTGCCAGCATCTCAGCTGAAATCAGCTGAGCACCCCTACACGTCTGGCTGCACCTCACCTGCAACGACCCGACCAAGGACACAACAGACACAGACAGCACGCAACGGGGGAAATCAACCGGGTCTTCACGCCCAGTTTTGGTGGAAAAAAATGGAAAAAGGACAGGTATTTTTGTTGAAGGACGGATTATCTGATCCCTCTGCAAAGGCTTGCTAAGAGGACTTGTCTGGGACTAGCAAAACACCCATCCTATATTATATGATATATATGATATATATATATATGATATATGTGATAGATATTGTTATATTTACGTTATATTCTTACATATTCTTACATATTCTTACTATATTCTTACTATGATTTTCTTAGTCTGTTGAAATTCTCGGGCTTCTGGTGATCCAAACTGCGCTGTCGGTTGCCGACTTGGATGTCGACACGGCGCCGCGCACCTGTAATCTGAGCCCAGCTGGGAACAGCACCTCGCCGCCCATCTGTACAATTCCACACCTCGGCTCGGCTGAAGGCAGACTTATTTCGCGATTCGAAACACACCAACTTTTGGACAAGTGCACCAATTGCAGCGTCTAAAACAAGTCAAGTGGGTCAGCTGAAAAACTGCAGCAAGTCCGTTCTGAAATCCACGGTTCTTCGGGATCCTGCTTTCTGCTTGTCCTCGATGGTGACACCGCGGCTCTTGAGCTCCTGCAACTCGGAGTTTCTCGATACTTGTGATATCTCGTGAGAAGTTCTCAACTTTTCTCAACCATCAACTAGAGTAACTAGAGAACTGCTGTGACCATGGGCTATCGGCCTAGAATTCTCGCTGCATGACATCCACTTGGGCTTCACATTCCCTTTTCAAGTCTTACCCCTCGATAAAGCAAATGGTCGAGGAGGTCTACACCTAAAGTGTTCTTTGAGGATCATGCACAGTAACAAATTTTAACAAGTGCACGGATTTTTTTTGATCTTTTTTGCGAACAGAGAAAAGCACAACAGGAACGCCTATACGGACGTCAAGAAAGTTAACACAGCAACATTAGAACGCAAAGCGTGGGTTGGTGCACGCGAAGCTCATGAAACATTATAGTACTTGAACTGAAAACAGGATTCACAGAAGCAGAAACACATTGAAACACATTGAAAGACATTGAAACACATTGAAAGACATGGCCAAAGGCATCTCTCCCAAAAATTTGCTGAGGATCACACATCGCGGATCATATCCGACAAGTCATAGTCGTTGCCCATTCTTGCCCTTGACCAAATGCTCAAGAAGATTCAAGAAGCAAGTATTAATACAGTATGAGATCAAACATGCCAATACGGACAAGCTGTAGAATCTGTAGAACATACATATTCTTTCTGCGCAACGAACAGGAATCTGGAAGCTATGTAACCCGTAGTCTCTGAGAGTGAATGTACTGGCAAAGCTATCAACCAAAGGGGGGCATAAGCGGTCTTTGACCTTTCGGCTTCTTCAGCCACTTTTGAGCAGCAGAACTTGCTCAGTTTGCCTGTATGTCACATCTATATTATCATATATAATATTAAGATAATAGTATGTATAATATAGTATAATATATTATAATATATTAATTATATATTATAATATATAATCTATATATTTATGATATTTCTATTGTGGTCTTCTCGGTACCCCGACTTTTCTCTTTGCATAACCAAGGTGTGGACCTCCACATCGCTGAGCCTTGGCTCTCAGGACATCTCAGGACAGGCCACGACATGGCCACTGCCACGACTGAGTCGTTCACTCGTTGCTGCGGTAGCCAGTGATGATGCCCTGCATCCTCAGCCACTGTCAGCCACTGTCAGCTCGGAAAACTCGGAAAACTATGGAAAACTCGGAGTCGGAGAATGGTGTGGACTGCACTTAGTGTGCACATTGTGCTCCTTCCACGTTACCTAAAGGCTCTGCAATTCGAACGATGTCCTCCGCATTGGTGTCTCTCTAGAGCAAAAGATAAGTTCCTCTGGGTCACAAAGAAACTAATACAAATCTATACAGTCACTTTGATCAACTGCCCCACTGCAGGACTTTCAAATTCATTCAATGATGAGAAACGTGGACATCGAAGAGGTATCCAAAACCCTCAAGAAATCAACAAAGGTAGACAACAAAGATATAGAAAATATAGAAAGATGCAAGCACTCTAGACATCTCTAGACATTTTTAGACATCTCTAGATATCTCTAGACTAGCTACTACCACAAACTGCTACGCCAGGACCTGCCCTCTGAGATTTGGACCCTCTGCTGGGACCTGAACACTTCGAATACTTCGACAGAGACAAAACTCACATCTTCGACAAAAGCTGGGAGTTTTCGAACTTATCGAATTCTCCATGTTTTCTCCATGTTTTCTATTATTTTCTCATCTCGCAATTCATCCAGTGCTTCTTTTCCTTCACAAAAAAAACTGCTCTGCCCTGCGTTTCCCGGACATTTCCACAGTTTCTCCTTGTCCAAGAGTTCAACTCCAAGGTCCTGGCAGGAATGTACCATGGAATGCACATAGAATGCACATAGAATGCACAATAGGATAGATATGGATAGAATGGAAAGAATGGAAAGAATGGATTTGGATGTGCTAAAAACCCAGCCGAATGGCCGAATGTCCTGCAATTGGGATCGGATGGCATCTGCCTGCTGGAAGTCCTTCCCAAAGTTGTGCCAGACAAATATCGCCAGGAATACTTTGGGATGTCCACAAGACATCTCAAGTCATCTCTGTACTAGGAGGATTGAAGTACGAAATGAAGTAACCAGTTGTTGACAAAGTCTTGTGGTTTTGTCATGCTTTGTCTGCCTTGCTTCCTCGCGCTTGCTCCCGCTGCAAGACCAAGCTCTGAATCTCCTCCTAGCTCAATTTGAAGCGTCGCTGACTTGACACATAAATCCCAGGCTCAATGTGCACCCAGCACCAGGATCATATATGAATCGTATAAATTCATATCATACAAACCACACCATAGCATCACGCACCATACCTCTTTGCCATTCTTTGTTTCATTAATCTCTCTACTATTCGCTTTCTCTTACCACCATGTCTGTCTACCTCTTTGGTTCTCTCAACACGGCCGGATTGCAGTTTCCCGCAGCCCCGGGCCACCTTGCTACCGTCCACCTCTTCCTTTGCATCCTCGTAGACAGGTTCTACCTGTCCAGCCTGGCAGCGGGATTAATAGGAACACCGGCTGCATGGCGAACACGGGGAACACGGGAACACGATCTATATCCAAAATCGCTACCAGTGTCCTGCTTCACGAATGATACATCAAAGACATCAAGGATTGTCAATGGTGATATTCTTAGGCCGTATGGTCATACTGGAGACATCTATTCAAAGGCACTGGAAGCACCATACAATAATACAAATTTCATATAATTTAATAATAATTAGGAAAAAAAATATCCTTCCTTCATGTTCCTTCGATCTATTTCGATCTTGATGCTTCAGGCCTTCAGTGGCCTTCAGTGGCCTTCAGTGGCCTTCAAGCTTCTCACATCCCCTGCCTCCACTTCATCGAAGGTGGGGATTCGACCGCTCCGTCCATCCGAGCATTTCCACCTGGAAAATTCCACAAAGAACTGGAAAATTCCACTGATGATCTGATCAGTGAACCACTGGCAGACTCTCAGTCTCCTAGGTCTCCTAAGTCATTCGGAAATGTGAGTCGTGGCATCGGCATTTTTGCACTTTCAAAGTTCTCAAACGCGTATCTGTAACAGGAACCAAGAAAATATACATATTAATCATATTAACATGTAATAGCCACACACCTGCCACAAGTCATTACAAAAACCGCGACAAACCTTTTTTTTTGGCAAATCTTGAAATACCTTGAAACTTGAAACAAATATGTTTTGCAAGAATCTCGTTGCGGTCCATTCCAGAATAGTTGCATGTTATCCCGATTGCAAGGCACTATACTCACTATACATCCAGCTATTTTTTGGCCCAAAAACGAAAGGACTTCAAAAGCAACTCAGAACCGTGGTCCAACGCAGTTCTGCAATTTAGCAGCAGTTCTGCATGTCGTGCAGTGTCTTGCACCCGTGAAAACCCTGCATTTAGCGGAATCTAACGCAAAGCACAAAGTGCAGAACACAAGCACCGCAAGCCACAGTGCAGCAAGTGCAGCGCAAGCCACAGTCGAGTCTTGTCATACAATTGCACCTCGGCAGGTGTAGAGCAAAATCGTGGAAATGGCAGCAGGGCAATGGCAAAACCACACGCAGTTTCACCATCGAGCCAAGTCGTTGCTCTTCCAGCCAACGACTCACCCTTGGCGCAAAGATATCTATATATCTAAGTTTCCTTCAAATCCAACACATCCAACATAACCAAACCCCAGCAATCCAAAGAATGCATCAGCATGTGCACCTGGCATCACTATCCTGACTCCTGACTGATCAGTCCTCCCACTCGCAGTTGAGTGTTTATTTTTTTTGAACAAATGTATGCAATGACACAGGATGACATAGGAATATAGGTTCTCTTCGCTTTAGTTTTTCCCGTTCATGGGTTGACCAGTGGTTTTTCTTATCTTGAAGGGTTAAATCACATGGTGGTTTCATGGTTTGACGATCCGTGCGTCAACACCGCTCAACAAAGATACATGTTTCAACCGTTACTTGATATGGCCAGTTTGCAGCATATTGCAGCTATGCTCGAGCAGAATTTGGAATCACAGAGCATAGCAATCGTCGAATGTTTCTTTGGCCAAAGCACTCCCCCGTCGTGAAGTTGCGAACGGAGGTTGTCTGCTTGGCTCCAGTCTTTTGCCAACCGGGCCTGAATCCGTCTGCAAAAATCTGCAGAAATTTAAGTAGAGCCGGTCAAGCATCAAAATCAACCGACAAGCACCACGTGCACCAAAATACACAGGTCATCATGAACACAATTCCATCATTTTTCATCACTTGATTGCACATTGTGAAGAGCAAAAACAAACAAGAACCACTCCCATTACAATCATTACAAATAAGGTCTGCAAAATTCACGTGTTTTGTGGCATCACAAATTTCGTCTGTCATGCCATCGCCTGTTCTCGGGCAAAGATCAACTGAGCAATCTCCTTAGAACTCAGCTGAGTTTGCCGTGGCGATCTGCTCCTCCACAAAAGCAACGAGACAAAACAAAACATCAAAACAAAATAAACAACAACTGAAAACAACTGACATCACATTTTTTTGCATCAAACCGAGACACGTGAGTACGATTCTACATGTGGAAACACATGCCCAACATGCCCGAAATCGCCCTTGTCTTCTCCTGGCCCTGGCGTTCATCGGGCCGATGCCGCTTGAACAACAAATCATCAGCCCGAAAATAAAACCGTCAACATTGGATGTCACGTTGAGGTTATGGATGTTGTTCCAAAATTTTGGGATCGCAAATTCACTCAACAAAATGGGTTGTATATAACCTGTTCCCTGCAGGATTTTCAGTACATGAACCAAGGGTGAAAATGTGCACAAATATGCCAATTTTTTTTTGGATGTCGTAGAAAGGTAAATACAAGCAAAAAATATGATATTGCATCATGGTTGCTGCTACTGTTCTGTGTTGTTTTCCCCGGTTCTGGCTGAATTTTTCAAAATCATTATGCCATTATGCCGAAATCCTTCTGCAAACCATGTTCAAACCACAGCAAACACTCTCATCTTTTTTGAAGCGCGGAATGCGTCGCAGCCCGTCTTTAGGCTGTAGGGCTAGGCACATTGAATGGTGGTGTTAGGGGTGGATGGTGGGTCATTTCAAGCAAAACGAAGCGGTGAACCCACCCTAACCCTCCACTTGAGCGAACATTTGCAGTACAGGCGCACTGCATTTGCATTCAGAAAAGATTGTCACAAGTGACAAGAAACTTCTTCTGCAAACCATGTTCCAGCCACAGCAGACACTCTCATCTTTTTTGAAGCTGGGAATGCGTCGCGGCCCCTCTTCCCCAATTTCAGTAACTGCGACGCAAGTGTTTCCATCAGCTTTTCTGCTTCTGCAGAAACATCCATTGCATCGCGTAGCAAGCGACCACTGACATCTCCTCTGGAGGGAGCATCTGCTACATTGCAGCTTGAAGGAACTCTGGCTAGCCAAGTGAAAGCATGGACGGACGCTTCCATCTCGACAAATTTTTTTGCAAGAAAATCGACGACACTGTTGTCTGACAAGCCACGCAACAATGAGAATTTTGTTCCCTCATTGTCCACAAACATGATGCATCTCCTGTTCTCACACCGACGAACCCAAAGCATAAACGCTACCACTGCAGCTAGGGTCTCGGCTTCGAAGATGATCTGCTTTTGTGTAACTCGCCAAGGACTTTCCTGACTGAAGCGCCAACCCGCACAGAAAAGTATTGCACCTCCTTTTGGCAAAAGAAAACGCCTCCAATTCCGCAAGGCCAGGCAGCGCTGTCCCTTTCATAGCAAGCATCGGTAAAGAAGACGGTGCTATAGGAATCAAGCGCACGAACTTCTCTTGGTACGTTCTGCTTCAAGAGGGAGGAGAACAAACGCAAAAACAGGCAATCTTTGGGTTGCAGTCTCACACGACGACCCTCAGAAAAATCACTCAAAGACTTGAGGCACCTCTTTCCAGTTCTGCCGAAGAGTTGAGCGTCTGCGAACTGCATCCGCCCTCTGAGCCTCTGAGCCTCTGAGCTTGTTTGCTGCTCAGAGTTCCCTCACGCAAAACGTTATCCAAATCAGCACATAGTTCGTCCACCCTGCCAGCAGTGTTGCAAATTGAAGCATACCCCTTGGAGGAAGCACTGAGGTCAAAGGAGACTCCCAAAGCTTCGCAGCTGGAGGAGAAAGGCACACATTTATCTCCTGACTCAGCAAAGGCCCATCCAAGCAGCTTGAACAAGGTTGAAACTGTGGCATCCGTATTACCAGCAAGTTTAGGACGACTGTAGGCTATGAAGTCGTCGTAGAAAGAGGTCCACACCAAACGGTACCCCACAACACCAATCCACCAAATGGCTCTCGAAAGACGAAGGAATGAATGCACACTTCGAATTGATCCGAACGGCAAAACATTGCTGCGAAAAAACTTGACTTTGCCTGAAGTAGGGTCAAACACCCTAATGCAAGCATGATCTCTGCCGGATGAGCTCAGACCCACTTGTCTGTAAGCGCTTTTTAGATCAAACGTCCTTACCAAAAGTTCAGGGGAGATCCCTGCTTCCACGCAAGCCTCAAACCAAAGCACCATGACTGCACAAGCAATGTCAACTGTATGTAAAACTGGAGCTTCCCACTGAAGTGACACAAGAATTGACCCTTCACTCTGTATAGTCGTCGATAAGACGCAACTTTCCTTTCTTTTGAACCAAGCCAAAACGCTTTGATACGGATTGCCAAGGTGGCACATCACCATTCTCAAGGGGGCCTACCAACCAACCTTCAGCAACTTCGTTCAATGTTTTCTGCCAAACCTGAGTGTCAACATCTGCATCACCGGAGCTTTGAACATCATGCTCCACCTTCCTGCGGATCCTCCTGGCATTGTTGCGCAGCTCATCCAAAGTAGACAAAGCCGGCGTCAGTTTACCCGACAGCATTCCTGTGGCGGGGATTTCACCCACCAAGTCTGCCCCATGGCGCAACTCATCAACCACTCCAGGATCTGGAAAACCTGTCGCTGTAACCGTCTCTTCAAACAAGAGTATGCGTTTGGCCTGCACTGCTCGGGCAACGACGGGGTCCATGGTCCATGGTTTGTTTCAAGTTCATCTCAGCTTGGTGCAACTGTTTGGCCCTCAAAGACCATTTCGAAAGAAAAACAGTTCGCAGCTTGGCAATCTCATATTTGCTTGAAGTCGAATTGAATTGAATTGCCTCGATCAAAGGCCATGGCACAGTGTCTTCAACTGCCAGAGGATGTTTAGACTCCAGGGCTCTGCAAACAAACTCCTCCTCGCTCCACATTTTTCCAAACATCTGCAAAGTCACCAGACATGGAAAAGGCAGGTCTGGCAAATTCTCAAAAACTGCTTCAAACAACCATTGCACGCATTGCGTTTGTAAGGCCAAAGCAAGCTGCTGCATGTCATTTCCCCCCACTTGAAGGCTATGCAGCAGCTTTGTTGCAGTGAAATCCAGTGAAGTTGACGGCCAAATTTGAGTTTCATTATGCATGAGCCTGACAAATTTGTGTTTGTAATCCGGCAAAAAAAATGCATCTTTGTTTGAGGCCGGTTGATTTTGCGCAAAAGCGCGCGCTGCCAAGTTGCCAGTAGGAGCACTTTGTGGCCTCAAACCAACACGCAGAAATGCTGCTGCAAAGGATGATGCAATTGCATCACAAAGAGCTGAAGGGTAGTGCACTTATTTTCCCAAACCCAAAAACCGTGGACATCCATAACGAACGTGCAGCAAAACAAAAACGCAACACACAAACAAAAAGTCGTCTCCGCAGTGCTCAGCACAGATTGACGAAACTTACACA
>Ga0126342_10003025_pt1 | contig 27266 bp, 28 predicted proteins | sample Cyp1metagenome_FD_92528 | JGI IMG/M metagenome (GOLD analysis project Ga0126342, IMG submission 92528) | Coral microbial communities from Lord Howe Island, Old Settlement Bay, Australia - Cyphastrea 1 metagenome | ecosystem: Host-associated > Invertebrates > Cnidaria > Coral ... | reverse complement strand
TTCTTCTTTCATGTTTTCTTGCTTCTTGCCCTTGCTGCTTGTAATGACTTCTTGGCCCTTGCTGCTGGTAATTCCTCCTCTGACGCGCTCCCCCTGCTGTCGGCAGGGGTCGGCGGATATATAGCATACATGGATCCTATGGGTAATATGGTTGCCATCAGGGACGACATCAACGGCCACGATCCGCTTCAACTACCTTCTAAGCGTAAGATTTTTGCAGAATTTTTGCAGAGGCTGCCGCAAAAATGTCATCCTGCAGCCCCCGGGTGCCCGTAGAAAGAAGCAAACTAACTTACCCTCTGGTAATTTAACATAGCTATGGAAAATCACCATGTTTAATGGGAAAATCCACTATAAATGGCGATTTTCAATAGCTATGTTAAATAACCAGAGGGTATCCACTTCATCTTTCCCAAATTCAAAACTTGAGTTTTGAAACCTGTGTGTTTGATTTGCTTTGCTAACATTTCCTAAGCAGCCCCTCAAACTTTTGTTTTTCTCTATAGTTACTTTTCCAGGAGCCGAACCGTTTCGCGGGTTGGAAAGTAAGGGAATTTGCCCACCCTCAAAGGTGTGTGTGTTTTTTTTCTAAGCAAACCTTGTTCCTTACAGAGTTTGCTTCTTTCCTGACCTCCCACCCTCCATGGGCATGGGCAGCTAGTTGCGAAACTAACCTTTTCGCCTTGGAAACTCACGTTTTTTGAATTTGAGTTAGAAACATGGTGGCCGCATCCATACTCAGTTTGCGCAAAACTGGGGCACCCCGATTCCATCGCACAAATCGCACAAATCATCCTGGAATGAGATACCTGGAATGTTGGGGTATCTATGGGTATCTCATGGTATCTCTCATTCCAGGTATCTATCAGTATCTCCTGGGAAATCCATGGAAATCCTAGGATATCTCCTGGGATGTTCCATGTGAAGCCAAACCTCTTAGTTCGACTAAGGAACACCAAGACCTTGTGTGCGGAGTTGTTACGTGGAGTCGGCGGCCTCCTCCTTGACAGGACCGCCCTCCCAATATTTTTTTCGGGACTGGAAAAGTCAGGCCAAGGTTACGGGTTATATATGGGCTATAGATGGTTTGTAAATAAATAATATATATATATATACATATGGGTTATGTATGGGTTTTATAATAATTTTAGTATTTTCTACTGAAACTGGGGAAATTTCTGAGACCAAACTTCTGAAAGCCAGACTTTAGTGCTGTTGAAATTTGTGAACGTAAAGGTACAATGTGAGGCCTCCAAGATACAAGTTGGTTTAGATTCGCCCCAGTAACTATAGTTATAAATACCATAAACCATATAGTTATTGGAGTTATTTGCACCAACTTAGCTATCGAACGGGGGCCTCACATTGTAGGCTTTCGTTGTAGTTTCGACCTCGCTTGAGGAATGGTCGACGATTTACCAACGAGCTAGGCACTCGACAGGTGCCAGGGATGGGAGAACCGGCTGGGTGGGGATTAAAAATTCTACCCTCTGGTTATGACTAACACTTTGCCATGGTTAAAATATGTTAAAATCACCATGCTATTCATAGGTAAACCATCTATTTAACATTATTTAACTATGGGCCATGGAAAAACCATGGCGAAGTGTGAATGTCATAACCAGATGGTTTGCATGTGACGATTGGCTTCCGTTGGATTTTCCCTGCATCCACTTGATGGAAAAGGAGCGAAGAGTTGAAATTTGATCCACTGCAATCCACACTCTGGGAGTCATGTCACTAACGGGCGAAGTCAGAACTTGCAATACAGCTCTCCAGGAATGGATCAGATTCGCATTTCCCAGCAGATCCCAGCAGCCAGGCTGTGGTGAATGCTGAGTTGAAAGCTGATAAGGTCCCGCTCCTGTCCTCGGTTTGTCCTCGGTTGACTTGGGGACATGATGCTTGGTTGATACTGACAGATGCAACGCAACAAGAGGCTGAATGGCAACATGCCATTGCCATTTCTTATTTTGAATAATTTTGAATAGTTGGAACACAGGAATCGATGAACACTTTGATCTTCGGGACTCCGGACTCGTGTGAAGCTTTTTTTCAAAGATGCTGAGTAATTTCCGTGACGCTTTCAAAAGCTGTGGGAGCATTCAGTGCATTTAGTGCGTGCAGTGGGCTGTTCATGTTTTGAACAGATTTGCCTCGGAATAGGTTGATACTATCGATACCAATAAGAACTATATGGAAATGTATGGAAACATGTTTAGCACTGTGGCACTTGGCCGCAACTTTTGCCTTTCGCCGCCTTCGCCAGCTTTGCTCCAGGCGGGTTTATCGCTACCGCAGCCTTCGCCACATCGGGTGCCATTCCGCAGGACAGGGGACAGCTTGGGGCAGCTTCGTCGGGTGCTTTCTGTGTCAGGCCTTTGCTTTGGTGTTGTTGGAACCTCAGGAAAAGCCGCACCATGTGCCAAGCCAGTTTTGTTTTCTAGTTTCATGTCATGTTGATTCATCTTGAGTCTTTTGAATCTATTGAGTTCCTCAGGAAAGGCACCCCAACTGTTCAAGAGCTGCTGGACTAGTTCCCTGCGCAAATTGTAGAGTAAGTGCTACCGTACTTATCTCTTCGGGTGAGTTGCAGATGTTACAGCAATTCCTGGGTGATATTCTCTGGAAAGGTTCCACATGGTTTGCATCCCTCATGTCTCCAGCGAAGTTGTCCAACAGGAAAAGATCATGTAGATTACTTGCGCTGGGAGGAGCACACACACACATCTACTGTATGTAAATACAGTATACATACATGCATATGATATGGTTACATGGCACTATGTTAATAATATTCATTATCATGAGAATCGCATTGCAATATATATTTATATACGTGACAACATGTGTATTACACTTTGATAAACGTTGATATATATATATATATATTTATATAGTATAGTTTTAGACAAGGAATTATTATTTAAGCTTGTACTATTTAAGTTCTGCTAATACAATATAGATCAATATAGTTGTTTTTAGCATAATCTATTCAATCTATATAGCAGAATAAAACTTATTCAATATCATGTATGCCTGTATAGTACAGTATACTGTACATATGAAATCTTAATAGAGAACAACATAATGAATACAGCATAATGCAAGTGATACACAATGGTTTTGTTTAAATCGATATCATTTAAAATAGGAAAGCGTAAAATACTATGTGTTTTTAATAACGATCTATATTCCAATAGTATATAATGTAAAATATAATACAACTCTAAACAATATAGTTTACATTTAATCCACTCAATATGATTGAATTCTACGTGATGTGTTTAAAAGAGCATGGTTTGATTTAACCTCAATAAATACAAGGCAATGTAGTATATAGGTGTCAAAAGAAACAAATACATAATAATACATATACTGTATAGATGGTCTACAATTATCATATCCAAAATCCAGCTCCTCTGATCCTGCTTTATTTTGTGCCTGCGTAGTCTACTGGCATTTTTTGATTAAATGCTAGAATCTATGTTGGTTTTGCTCTGTGTATGTGTTTTTCATGTTTTTTCTACTCTTTGGTTATTTAACATAGCCATGGAAGCCATGGCCCCAATCGAAATAGAGGGTTTACCTATTAATAGCATGGTGATTTTCCATGGCTATGTTAAAATAACCAGATGGTATTTGTTTCTTGTTTTTGTTGGTAGACTGATGAGTTTTGTCTGAAACAATGGGGCCCCAGGGCCCCAAATCCGGTTGAGGAACAGCAAGGCTGCCAAGATGGCCGAGCGCCATGTGACCTTGTACTCCAAGAAGGGGTTCCTCGGCAACAACGCTAACGCGTTTTTGGACTTGACAGATTTGATGTTGCTAGAATTTCTGGAAAGCTGCTATAGGTGACATATTTTTGTATTGTGACTAGGTGACTAGGTATGAAATCTTTGCGACTAGGGGAAGGTTGGGGTTCATTATAGGAGGCCTCAACAATATAGATAGTATGAACAACCATGAATTGTATGTTTTTCAAGCTGGAGATGGCTTTCGTGGTTAGTGCAATTTTGGGTGAAGAAATGTTGGTGTTGGTGTCGTGGTTAGAGGAGACAGCCCAGATTTGCAGCTTTTGATCAGATTGCCTTTGCCCCAGAAATCCCGGAAGTGGAGGAAGTGGAGGAAGTGGCAAAAGTGTAACCAAAGATTTGCTGCCCGTCAAGCTCAGCCCTTGTAAGCTAAAGATTATGTCTCTCTGGTCTCTCTCTCTATATATATATATATGTGTATATCTATATGTCTATGTTCAAATATGAATTTAAATTTAAATGGAAAGTGGTCGCACAAAAAATGTAAGCTCCTTCTTTACCCTTGCCATGTTTGTGTGAATTGTGTCGCCTCAGTGGTATACGTTGATGATTTTGGATGTATATGGATGTATAGTTTAATGTTCATATGTATCGTTCATTATGTATCTTTGATTATGCATCATGCATCATGTGTGTATATATATATACACGCATGGCACACTTAACCCAGTTTTTTGGTTGAAATCGAAAAAACTGTTTTTTCAAAAAATAAGAGAAAGCCATGTATTTTTAGAAAAATATGGTTTTCAAAATTTCTACCCGTAATTTCCTGTAGTGTACCCGCAATTTCCCACAACCAAATGCCTGGCTGAAAAAAAGAAACGGGTTATTTTGAAAAAGACATGTTTTTTTTTCTGGCAACCCAAAACAAAGTGGGTTTTGGAGGCTGGAGGTATACATACAAACGCTATATACATATATATATATATATATATACATATATATAGTATATATATATAACATTATATATATATAATTTAATAGTTAATGTGATATAATATAATATAACATAATATAATATAATATTATATATTATATTTTAATATAGTATAATATAATATATATATATATAATATATAATATCTAATATCTAATATATAATATATTATATATAATATATGATATATGATATTTGATATATAATATATGATTTTAAATACACATGTGTTTCTATAGAGATATGCCGATATGTGTGGATAATTGTAGATATATCATCTCTCCAGCTTCGTTCATGGTCGTCTCTACTAGGCTCTTGACGAAGGTTGAGGGTGTGGAAGGCCTCGCTCAACACTTCGGCTATGAGGCGCCAAGGATTTCGAAACCAATGATGTCGTTGATGGTGTCGCTTCATTAAATGTTATCTTCTCATGTTTCATACAACGTTTCATAATATGTTTCATACCATGTTCCATGACAGGTTTCAAACTTGAATTGCAATATGTTTCATCATATATACCCCCTGGTAAATTACTGTAACATAGACCCCTGAAAATCACCAATTTTTAATGGAAACTAATCTTCAAACCCCTATCTGCCAGGGTCTATGTTAATTTACCAGAGGGTACCTCATATATGCTACAATAAATCGTTCATTCCCCTTTCCAATGATTCACCAATGTCGATGCTGTGACGCTGTCGAGGTGGACATTCTGAAGCAGAGCCTTCGAGATTACAACGATGCAGCGACACTGGGCATTGCACGCTGCATTGCGGAAGCGAAAAGCTGTGGTTCTACCTTTTTCTCTGATTTTAGCATTTTTGAGAAGCATCTCTTTGATGTCAAAGTGTTGTACACATATGATTAAGATCAGATTGAGGGATTGTGGACGCGCATTTTTTTCTGCACTGATTTGCAGCAAGGAAAAGCGGTAGCGACGTCTTTGGGCGAACCGTTTTTCCCGACTACACCATTGAAGAGACGGAGGATTTCTACGTCGGTGAGGTCGATAAGATATGGAGTGGTATGAGTGTGGCAAGCTCCAGGTTGTGCCGGCACCCCCCCAAAAGTGATTTAAGGCAAACTGCAAGTAGGGGTCACAGACTTTGCATTATGTTTTAAGTTATCGCCGAATCGTGGATTTTCAATCATTTCTGGTTGGTGGTTTGGAACATGTTTTATGAAATTCCATTGGGAATTTCATCATCCCAACTGACGAACTCATATTTTTCAGAGGGGTAGGTTGGAACCACCAACCAGGTGTTACCCAGGCACCTAGTCCTTGAGCCGTTGAAAGGTGGTGCCTGTGATCCACTACACTATGGGAGGGATTGCCATCAACGTAGAAGGTGGGCCGCTCGCACATCTGGGCTTTTTTGGCTGGGACAAAAAGGGGCCTTCCACAGAAAAATGAGCGTTCAAGGACTGAAAGTGGTGTTTTTGAAGGTTTCTGCCTTGTTGTCCTAAACATGACTGTTTCCACTGGAGGTAGGTAGAACAGTGGAGTTGTCTTGATCTTGCGGGTGTTTGATTGCAAATGCAAGCGACTGTTCACTTAATATGATTCTTCACGGCCGGTACTGTTTCCTGATTGTGCCAATATATGGGCTTACTGTTTGGACGCGTTTCACCATTTGCAAATGACAGGGGAAACCAATACGCATGAACATGCATATAGAATGTAATTTATGTACAATGTATGTATAGATACATATATTTATACACATATTTATTACATTGTTACATACATACAAATATATATATATAATGTTCCGTCCTGGTTTGTGTGTACGCCCCCCTCCCCACCCCTCAACAAATGCTATACTCTCTTTAAAGTTTGGTGTCAAAAAACTCCTCCCCAAAAAAAATACGATCCCGCATTTCAGCAAGGATTTGAATTGGCGACTATTGAAATCCAATTAAAACTGTTTTTTGCCGATGAACTTGTGATATTTGTAGTACTTGTAGTACTTGTAGTGAGTGGGGGTTCAGCATGTTGATTGCGTTACCTTTTCCACTTTATGGTTTTTATTGAAAGTGTAATAAGAGAAAGAGAAAGAAGCAGAGAAAGGGAAAGAGAGAAAGAGAAAGAGAAAGAGACAGAGAGAGAGAGAGAGGGAGGAAGAGGAAGAGGAAGAGGAAGATGAAGAGAGACAGCAAGAAGAGGAAGAGGAAAAACAATAGGAAAAAGAAGAGGAAGAAGAAGAGAAAGAGGAAGGGGGAGAAGAAGAGGAAGATAAAGAGAAAGATCAAGAGACAGGAAAATAGAAAGATAAAGGAAAAGAGAAAGAGAAAAATAAAGAAAGGTTGCTTTTGTAAAAGGTTTTTCTTTCTTCTCTTGCCTCCAGGATCAGCTCTAGAAAAAATTGCTGGAAGTGTGAATCCTGGGAACAAACCTACTAAAGTGAACTGGGCCCTCTCATGGCCCAGTGCCTTGGAAATGTGTGGAAAAGCTATTCTTTAACAAGGGTTTAATAAGCGGTATGATTCTTTTGGGACAGGGAGACAAGCAGATTTCTTGCAGAAAAAATGTTTAGTTTTTTTACACAAACATTTTTTGGACGAACAAATTGTTTGCCAAGACTTCTTGCCACAGTAGTAAACCTGGCAAACATTGCAGAGATACAGAATAATTTGGAAAATTTTGGCCACAATAGCGAACCTAGCTACCAAGAAGGATACAACATTACATGTATAATCCCTTCCCCCTAGTACTACACCCCGCCCCCCTCCTAATAATAAACACGCGGAGGAGTTTTAGTGTTACGGGGTATTTAGTATTAGGGCGCGAAGCTGCCCACTAATATTAAATTAAACCTCATTATCCCGGCAAGAGAGACCCCAAACAGTGTTGGGGGGTGGGAGTATAATGTATGATAATATTGATATTGATGTTGATGATGATGATGATGATGATGATGATGATGTGTTTGTGTTTGTGTTTGTGTTTGTGTTTGTGTTTGTGTTTGTGATCGATGATGCTGAGGAGGATGATGATGTTGAGGATAGTGATGATGCGGGCGATGATGATGAGGATGATGATGTTGAGGATGATGAGGTGCAGGAGGATGATGTGGAGGATGATGATGTAGAGGAGGATGAGGATGAGGATGAGGATGAGGATGAGGATGTTGAGGAGGATGAGGACGAGGATGATGATGCGGAAGATGAAGTGGAGGAGGACAAGGTGCAGGATGATGATGTTGAGAAAGAGCAGATCATGGTGTTGAGGATGACGATGTTGAGGAGGATGATGAAAAGGATGATAATGTTGCGGAAGATGAGGTGGAGGAGGATGATGTTGCGGAACATCAGGTGGAGGATGATGAAGTTGAGGGTGATGATGTGCAGGGGGTGAAGATGATGTCAAGAATGATGATGTTGAGGAGGAGCAACATGATTCTGATGATGTGGGGGAGGACCGATCCCAAGACCTAGGACCACACTTTGCGCGAGCCTGCCCAGTCGAAATGCATTTCAACATTTCCATTTCACAAGAGCCACTTTTTACGGAAATTGACAGGAAAAATGCCACGCCCCAAAACCGCGGCGCGGACTTTGTGCGAGCCTGCGCAGTCGAAACGCATGCCAAGATTTCCCAAGAGCCACTCTAGACGGAAATGCACAGGAAAAATGACGGGGCCCAGAGTGAGCGCCCTGATCAAGCACCGGCCTTTACTCCTACCGTAAGAACCCCTTCGTGTGGACACACTGTCTGGAGAAATAAACTTCATATATTAACAAAACTATGTTTTTCTCTTTTTAAATCAATTAAACTCTTGTTTAAAATCAAATTTGATTATTGTTGAACATTGGATTTCGAAGGTTCCCCTAATATTAAATTAAATCAAAAAAATTGGATTTCAAAGGTTCTCCCAGTACTAAGTTAAAAACCTTAATAAACAAAACTAAAACTTTTGATTTTAAAGGACGGACCTGATTTAAAAAAACACCCCAGTGTTGAGTCTTTTTATTGCTAGGGGGTCTAAAGGGGACCAATCAAAACTCAAATTGGCCAACTTCAAATTTCGTATTTGGGTTTTGAGTATGTGGGGTACATTTAGTAACATTTGGAAGGGGTTACATAATATACATATACATACATACATACATACATACATACATACATACATACACACCGCATACACATTATATACATATATCAGCAGATCCGTGACGGATTGCCTTTGTATTGTCATGAAACACCAGCGGTAGGTCAAGTGCTGGACAAAGACCAGAAAACCATCCCTGGCCTCTACGCTATTGGCGAGGCGAGATCACCGGCGATGGTTGGACTAAAATCTGCAAATATGTCAAACATGGGAAAATATTCCCCAAAGCTTTGGGAAAACCCTGTTTGAACATATGTTCGATTTATATCATGATTTACCACGAGTTGTGCCATGTCCACTATTTGGGTGAGGCCAGTGGCGGTGTTCATGGGGACAACCGATTGGCTGGCAACTCGTTGTTGGAATGCCTCTTGGCAGAACGTGGGGGGGGTTGATGTAGTCACCTCTTGGTCGACCCTATTGATGATTTTTCCATGCTTAGGTCACCATGGCATTATGATTTTCACGTGCTCTGATGTGCTCTGTAGATAAGCATGAAAAAGAAGGTTATTTCACACCTATAGCTGCTTGACAATGAGGCAGTTTGGAGCTTACATGTTAGACATGCTCGAATTTCAGCTGCGCAACCTCTTTTTCAAAAATGTGAAGCGTCTATTTGTCAAAGTCACCGGCCCATACTATCGGTTAAGCATGGCTAAGTTCAATGATCATATCCCGAAAATTCTGCTAAAAACATGCATATATTAGTAGTGTTTGGCACATATCCACGGTTTGTTTGTTGGATAAACAGAGGATCCTCCAGCAGTGGTCCAGATTTTTGCTGGTGAATTTTCGGTTTTTGTGGATGGTTTCACAACTACCATTTGTTTGTTGTTTAAATGCCCATGTCCCCTGAATCCAGAAAAATCCAGAAATTTCATGATTTCATGGGTCAAGTTGTTCTGTTTCCCCCCACTTGTAATGGGCGCCCTCCCGGACCTAGCAAGGTCGTTTTTTTGGAAGGGGGCTGTCGACATATCCCCCGTGTTTTTGGGCATCCAAAGGGGGTCCCAGGTGGTCCCCCAGATGCCTTTAGCCAAGTCTTGTCAAAAAAGCCTATGACTCATAGCGAACTCCTGCGCTTGGTCTTTGAAGACTTGTTTGGTTTCTAGACACGAAACATATCGAAACATCAAGAAACGGAACCTGATTTTTGGCTGCAAGCTGCAATTAATGGAATTCCGGAGTATCCCTTCGCTGTTTTCGCACGTCTGATTTTTGCACCCAGCCCGAAATTCCACCGGATCCTTCGCTGTTTTTATCAGCCCCTTTTGGTGTTCACACGGGTGGAAAAAAAACGATGAAATTCGCTTCGATTTCCCACTGATCTTGGAAATATCTTGGAAAGGGATTGAAGCTCCTCATTGCTTTGCTGACATTTGCTGACTGTCAGCTAGAAATCTTTCTGGAGAAAGGGAAGGGGTGTAACCACCCATGTTACAGTGTGATATGGCGCCAGCTCGCTGAGTCAACCCAGAGCTCGGGACCACAGCAAAAAATTGTAGAAATATCTATGCGATGGATTTTTTTCATGGTAAATGACACAATACTACATGCAAGACTATTGGCATGCATAGTTACAAATGGTGCCGGAATATGTCATCCTCGACCTTGATTCATGAGGGTCTTGTGGGTAAGGCGTAACTTTTTAGCGACCGCGTTGAAATAATTCGATCCGTTAGATCTTTGCGGTTTTTCGGATGCACCAGCTGCTCTGTTGTAAGCCGTCGACGCCGTGAGTCGCCATGTTTTAAGGCACAGTCTTCGGTCGCCACGTGGGAATGGCTTTGCCCATCCGCGCGGCATCTCAGATCCTGGCGGTGGCCAGCTCTTTTAGGTTACCCGGCCTGGTAAACTAACAGTTTGCTATTGAAAATGGCCATAGAAATAGTGGATTTACCCATTTAAAATGGTGATTTCCCATAGTTTTTTGTATGTTTACCAGAGGGTACGTTAACAAATGATTTTTTGTTTGAATGGTTGCCGGTGCCTCTATGTTTTGATATTGAAACCTACAAGGATTTCATATATTCAAACAAATTCTGACAGTACATGTTTTTGTATGATGATTTGTAATGGCCTGTCACAATGCTAGAATTGTTGTTTGCAGATCCCGCATGGCGCTTAACAAAACCAAGATTCGGAACCATTATCATGCTCACCTATACTGCATTCGAAGCAAAGCACGTGAACACCCGCAGCGGTTGCAGCCAAAATAGTTTCCTTCTGGCCACCTTCGCTTCAAAAAGTTATCATTGTCATCGTTTCACAAGCCCCCGAACAACGTCCGTGTTTCCCTGCTTTGGAATGGACTGCACTCGTAAAATTAAAGGAAGCTTAAAAGGGCAGAAAGTCCAAAGGACTTAAACGTCGGCAAAATTTGAAGGACTTGCACAAAGTGGGATAATAACATTCCCTTGCACATGTACTTGCTGCTACGCCAATGGATGTTTACTTGCATGTGCACATATACTGTATACTTGATGCTTACATATGCTTACCCTTACCTACATTTGGATACATTTGGGTGATTTTTAGGGCAAATGTTGGTAAATATTCCATACATGGAGCATATGGGTTAGGGCTTAAGAACACTTTGTTCCAACTTCCAGGCTTAAAAGCTAACCCACGCAGAGCCGAGACAGAAAAAAATGGTCGCCTGAAATGAACTTCCTCGGTAAGCCTTCCATGATTTTCAGCCTCTGAAACCAATCAGAACTTCCAATCAGAACTACCAAAAAGATCCAAAAACTACCCTCTCGTAAACGTTTACGTAACTATGGAAAATCACCATGCTATTCATGGGAAAATCAACTATTTCGACTGGGCCATTTTTAATAGCAAACTGTTAGTTTACCAGAGGGTAGGTTTTGTGCACATTGCATTTTTCTCACTTCAGAAAGTCAGTAAACGCACGCCGTCCTCAAGGTGCTGTCACCATGTTTTACCCATAGCAACCCACATTGTCACATTTTTTTATGGGTTTCGATGGTCGGTTGGAGCTAAAATCAAACGCCGGACGTTTGCCTAAGATTGGGGTTAGGGTTGCTCTAAAGTTTATTTAATCAGGGCTGATTTAGTGTTTCTTTAAGGTTGGTTAAAGGGTTTATTTGGTGCTTTTCAGGAGTTATTTTTTATTTTTGGGAATTACGGTGGTATTTATGGTTGAGGGTCGGTTTAGTGTTTAATTAGGGTACATATTATTTTTATACGCTTTATTGAAGTATTTATTCATTATTTAGGGTTGGTTTTAGCTTTAAGGCTCGAAACATTGCAAATGGCGGAGAATTGATATGGTTCAAAAGGTGATTTATGACATCATATATTTTGCATGTTCACTGCGAACTGCGCCTGTCCCAAGGCACAGGAAGCACTGCTTCTGGCGCTGCTTCTGGCGCCGTTTCGGCCGTTTCGTCTCCAGCTTCGGAGGAACTGCGCAAGATCACCCAGGAGGAGACGGACAATGTCACTAGAGCTCGCTAGTTAGCTAGTTCACAGAAAGGTGAAATTCAGGGAAAAAGATGGAAAATTAACACTGGTTGATACTTTTTGCAGGTTTTCTGATTCTTGTCAAGGGAGGGTTTGTATTTTGCCGCATTTGCGGCGCCCCGGAAAGCTGCAGCAGTTGGCTTAGGTTTGATGTGGCTGTGGAGTTATTTCAGGGAAGATCGGGGGAGACGATTTGGGTCAGAGCGCAAAGACGAGATTACGAGATTGTTCAATTACTGTAATAAATTATATTCATAACTAGGGAATCGGCTGACTCGCCGCCCTGCAACAGTCGATATCTTTGTTTCTTCATTCTGAAGATGAAATGCTGAAAAACCAGTGTTTTTTTTAATGTTTCATCTTCGGAAGGCATTTGCACTGCGTGGGCCAATTCAAAATGAAGAAAGCGGTATTCCGTGCAGGCGAAACGATTATTTTTTTACCACGCCGAGACAAAAAGTTTGGAAACGCCTGGTTGATCCAAGAAATCACATGCGCAAACGGCCTCAAGCATTTGGGAAGTTCTTCCAAAATGGAACTTTTGATGGAAGTATTTTGCCTCCACTGGAAGCTTCGCGCCCACTTCCAACGATGTTCGTTGGTTCCTCCATGGGATTTGTCTTTTTGGGCAAAAGCGATTGGCTTCAATTTGTTCAAGCTTTTTTGGTATGTGCAAGCGTAACAACATAATCTATCAACGTAACATCAAACTTATGCTCGCGCACGTTAACAACATGTGCAAGCGTAGCACGATATTCTATGAACGTAACATCAAACTTGTGTTCCCACACTTAACAGCATGTGCAAGAGTAGCAATATAATGCAACATATTCTTTATGAATGAAACATCACAGTTATGTTCGCGCACGTGAACAACATGTGCAAGCGTAGCATCATATTTTTTTAAGGTAGCATGCCACAGGACGTTATTATTCCCACCCCACCCCACCCCATCTCTAACGTAGCATCATGTAGGTGTGCAAGTGCCAAGGAACGCTATTAGTCCCATCCCACCCCACCCCACCCATCTCTAACGTAGCATCATGTAGGTGTGCAAGTGCTAAGGAACGTTATAAGCCCCATCCGACCCATCTCTAGCATAGCATCATGTAGTGCCAAGGAACGTTATTAGCCCCAGCCCACCCCACCGTACCATGACCGAATCATACCTTGCAGAACATCGAAGTATACGACAGCAAAAAATAACAACCCTTCTGGGGCGGCGAGTCAGCCGATAGCCTACAACTCACAGAAAAATGGCTGCAGCGAGGGAGAGAGAGTGAGAAAGAGAGAATGGAAGAGAGGGAGCTTAAAGCAAAGGGGGCTAAATCACCCGATCCTGAAGTCACTAGTCATTCATACGTGGTCATTCATTCCTGCAATGTGGCCAATTCAGCCGTTCAAGCATTCAGTCATTCAATCAATCAAATTGGTGTCGATCAGCAAGACTTCCTTCCTAGGCACTTTTCCTTTCATCTGGGGATTGAATATGATCAAAATGTCATAAAATGTCCGTCCCGGCAAGCTTGGGTACAATGTCGGAGAAGATGATGATAAATAGATATAAATAGCCTTGCTGGGTACGGTTGGATGGTTGGTCAGCACACAGTAAATGAATAGCGACGTAGAAATTCGATGAAATTTGACAGGCACTGAGGTTTTAGCGTGTTCAAATGGTGGATCTTGTCATTTCAACAACCCCAAGGGCCCAAGAATTTATGGGTTCCTTAGGCGGTTACCTGGTCTGGAACATGATGTTCCTGGTTAAAAAACCGCGGGGACTGCTTCCACGCTTGGCAAGATGATTCAGATGTGGGTATGGATCAATACCTATTAATACCATGTTTAGTGAGATGAACATCCATTTACCAGCTATTTTGATGTTCACCAGGGGTACAAGGTTTTGACCCATCCCCATGTGATGATTCAGATGTTTGATCACTGCAGCTGTGTTTTTCAACATCTTTGATCACTGCGGCTGTTTGGAGTTGATCAAAACTGTGGCCAAAACCTGGATTTTCCTTTGGCAATGAGTCAAACCATGTCAAACCCCAGCTGCAGACGATTTGTGAACTTTTTTTGTTGCTTGGTATAACCGCAACCGGATATCAAAACATCTCGAAACATCTCAAAACTGCTGAGCTAAAGGCTACTACTCTCGATGTCTGTTCTTATTGAATGTTTTATTAGGATTGACGAGGTCTACGGTATACATGGAGTTTTTATTCGGATAGCACATGCTTTTTCCGTGCAGCTAACGCAGTCCTGGGCTCCAAAAAATGCTCGCAGGAACTGTTGAAACACCGCGCAGACGGGGATTTGTGGGTGGCCTTGTACGGGCAAGTCTACGATATGACGGAGCTGGACTCCCAGTCACATCCCATGGGGAAGCAAATCTTATGGATGTCATATATGATATCATATATGATATCATATGAATTCTTGAGGAAACTTAAATGGATCACATTATATATTTTTTTTGAAATATATTGAGTATTAATTCTTTGAGAGACCGTGATAGCTGAGCGGAAGGCCGAAAAGCGTTTTTGGGCGGCATTCATGAGTTGCGGAAAAGGAGAAGATTGATACAGAAAGTTGCCGGATGGTTTCCCTATGATGGATCTTTGCACACTGTAGGTCTCGAAGTGGACTTTCATCCAAACGCATGGCGAACGTTGTTCTTTTCATGACTTTTTGGAAGATGTTTGAATACATTCAGCCAACATGCTTGATACGCTTGTAATTTTGTTGACACCACTCTCCTATGCAGGTATGTGTGGGAGCACCCAGGCATGGTTCTTAACGTCTATTCCCTCACTTGCTTCACAGCGAGTACACTTTAGCTTCACGTTTCTATGGCCCTTCCAGTGGCAGCTAAAAAAAATTGATAGCGATGTGCCGCACGTGTTTTCACAACCTTTCAGGGGACCATTTCAAAACCGGGTTGCAACTGTGATCCATTGCGGCAGGTGGCTCGCAGGCCATCTTTGATGTGGGAGGTCAGGATGGAACGGTGACCTTTGAGGCAGTCCACAACAAGGCGATCCGACGGAATCCGTTGCGGAACGACTCCGGACTGTTGTTCACCGGTGACCGGTGACCGTGACGGGGATTTTTGGACCCCTTTGTGGACCCAAAAAATCTGGAAACGACACGTGTTTCTGAATGACAGAAAATCGTTTTTTCTTCTGTCAACTGCAGCATGGGAAATCAAACAGAAGTTTCAGAAGTGTACATATACGTGTATATATATATATTAAATAGTTATTTGTTTGCCATACATCACATACGACATCATACCCTCTGGTAAACGTTTACGTAACTGAAAATCACCATGCATCTTTCATGGGAAAATCCACTGTTTCGCCAGGAGCTCCTTGAGACCATGGGTTTTCAGCCAGCTGGGGACGCCAGACATTTGCGAAAACCAAATTACGGTTGGGCTTTTTTTGGTTAAAGCCTGGAATGATCCTATATTTTTCTATGTAAAATAGGCATTAACAAAATGGCATTAACAAGATATATAGATCTGGAATGATGCCATTGTTCTATATTTTTTTCTAGGAGTCAAGCATACTGGTGATTCCTCCAATTGCATTTAAGGTGTTCAGAGCTGTGTGCATGCTGTGGTGCAAAACGCAAAAACGCACCCAAAATACTTTGAATATGCTGTTTGCATGGTATCTTTCCAGGGCCGCTTCCTCATGCCACGTGGTGGTAATAGATGTAAGAGTTAGTCCTTGTTGGATCCTTTTGACCTTGTTCAAGCCTTGAGGTTGGAGTTCTCGCATAGTTGTGGGATCCTCGAGCTTGTAGTTGGTCACTGCCCAGGTCAATAATCAATGTACAACTGTTTTGCTGATGTTTGAGTCTTGAAATTCATTTCCAGTAGACAAATGTGTATGTATGTATATATACATATAATTACATATGTATATATATCTATATATACATATAATTACATAATATATATATGTACATATTTGGCAGACTTTTGGGATTACTGTGTGGAAACCTTGGTGCTCGAAAAGAAACTGGCGATCACATCAGCAGCAGGGGGATTTATTGATGTCACCATAGATGTCCCTTAAATTCCCATTGGTTGCTTGATGAAAATCGAGGGATTTGAAGGTTTACCCCTTTAACAACAGGTTTCTATGATGATAGATGGGATTAACCAGCTCCCGGACAGTATTGCATGTCACCCACATGCGACAACTTTCAGGTGATGTCATGAGGGGATTGTACAGTGTTTCCTGTCCCCTCGCCCACGTTGCATAGCCAGTTGCCTCCAAAGCAGTGTGTCAAGGGACAAGTCATTTAAAGAAATATCTAGAATGGCAACTGTCAATAAAGTATATTTGTTGAAATATACATTCGTTACACTACCATTCGTTACACTGCCATTGCAAATGGCAATATCTTCCAAGAAAGTATGACTCACGTACAGAGTGCTTCATCTGCGCTCGCTTTGGAAGTCAGCTGGTCACCCCGTGGGGTGACCCACAAGAAACCTCATTGGCTCCAGAGCCAAGACGATAATCAATGGCCAAAATGAAGCGGTGGCGCGGAGTGGCACCCAGGGAGCCAGAGATCATGGATTTTGATGCTCATCTTGATTGCCAACGCTATGAAGGACCAAGATAGGAATTGATATGAATATGGAATTGGGATGAATTGGGTGTGGCAATGGTGGTTGTTATGCTCGTCATGATCATCATGATCATCATGATCATCAGAAATGAGGTGGCCTGAGGCCACAAACCTCAAAACTTGTCCTTGCTACACGTGTCAAGGTCCCGTTCTGAAACCTATTGCCCATCTGGTTCTCCATGTTGCAAGACAAGTCCTAAACCTTAAGTTTCCTAAAACACTCATAAGTCAATGAGCAAGGCCATGGGCAAGGCCATCTTTTATTGTCTAGACATGATTCTTTCTATCAGCAAAGCACCATCAACATCAATAGATCAGTGGGATATTCGGCTGGAATCAAAGGTTTGTGTCTTGCAATTCACTTGGAATGATTCAATGCGGAAACTACCCTTTGCTTGCTTCCCTTTATTTACTTTAGGCTCAAGGGTTCGCCCAGACAGTTTTCCAGCTTCGTTGCTCAGCTTGAAACTTTGCCCCAAGAAATTTGAGTTTCAGAAGAATAAGTGGATTTCTTGTGGGACAAACTGGTTTTGATTCTGTTGTGATGTCGTCCTTGTTGGCAAAACTGATTGCACTCTGACAAGTAAGTATCACATGATGCCTCTTTCCAGCATAAGTCATCTCATGGTTTTAGCATGTTTTAGCACGTTATCAAGAGGAATTGCTCCGAAATTGCTATTCCTTTGCCCCTTATTGCGTCCATGTCATGTTTGATCCCTCCAAGATGTCACTGTCAACCAAGGTTCCTCAGCTGCTGGGCGGGGAACCGCTGCTCTTAAGTGCCCAGTGTCATCCGGTCATTCGGCGGCCCGGACTGACCGGAGTGACCCGAGGGACGGTTGTACCAGGAATCATCAAGATGACCGGTGCTACGTCACTACGTCATCCCCGGCTATTCCATCCTGATTTTCTTCAGTTGTTCCTCAAGTTGTTTTTGTACGCAAGGTGTGAATATCAGCGTTTCTTGCATTCCGCTAAGCAAGCAACTTTGTTCAAAAACGGTCGGTCCAATACACGATGTCTTACAATCACAATCCCTCGTTTTGTCAAGAAAAATCAGCAGTGCATGTAATCAGCATGTAATCAGCATGTAATCAGCACGTAATCAGCACGTAAGTCTTCGGAAATGTGTTCTTCCTGTGACTCTTGCCCTTTGCCAAGGCCACGGCCTGCCTTGTCTGAGGCACTGGGATCGCTGGGATATGCTGGGATTCTATGATATTCTATGGGAATCTGTAGGATAGGAAGATGTAGGAAATATTTGATTATGGAAATATATGGACATATAATGAACATTATGACTTATGTATATGTAATTATAATATATATATATATATATATATATCCGCTATTTTTTGCCATGTTTCAGCCCCCAAGGTGATGAGACTTTGGACGCTTTTGGCGCTGTTGGTGCATGGAGTCTCAGGTGGATGCAACAACCGAAAGCACCCACCAAGGGCGCTGCCATCATGTCATATGTCATCATCTTCATGTCATCATCATCACCACCATCGTCGTCATCATCATCATCCTATTAATTATTCGTTGTGTTTTCGTGTTCTTCTCCTTCGTCATTTGTTTCATCTTCATCAGCATCTTCATCACCATCGTTATCACCATTTTCACCTTCATCTTCATGTTCATCTTCATCACCACCTTCATCTTCATCTTCATGTTCATAGTCATATTCATATTCATATTCAATTTATTATTCTTATTATTCTTATTATTATGTTTATTTTTTGTTGTTCTTCTTCTTATGTTTCATCGTCTTCTTAATTTTATTATTCGTATTACTATTCATTTTCTTCATCTTCATCTTCATCACCGTTTTCATCTTCATGTTCATATGATGTTTCTTCTTATTTGTTTTCTTCTTTTTCTTGTTTGTTATTTTTTCTTTTTATTATAATTAGTTTTTTCTTCTTCTGTGTCATGTTCATCTTCATATTATTCATTGTTATCTTCATATTCTTCATCTTCATCTTTATCTTAATGTGTTATCTTCATCTTCATGTTTTTCTTCATCTTCTCCATATTCATCACCATCTTCATCTTCGTGTTCATATTCATATTATGTTTTTCTTCTGTTTCTTATGTGTTTTTTCTTCTTATTTATTTTTATTATTATTAAGATTATTCTTATTCATTTTCTTCTTCATCTTCTGTTTCATCTTCTTTTTATTCATCACCATCTTTATGTTCATCTTCATGTTTATCTTCATCGTCTTATATTTGGCGGTTTTCCTTGGGACAAATCCGTCGCATCTGTGAATGAACCATGGGTGCGTTGTTGGTGCTTCCTGGGATGTTGATCGCTTCCAAGGCGAACAGCTGCTGTGAAAGAGCTTTTCACAGCCAAGGCACCGGCTGGCAGGGGCTGGCAGGGGCTGCAAGGAGGGCATTGATTTCGGATGTTGCGCGGACAAATGTTGTGAAGTGAATGGGTGTTGACTCACCTCTCTAAGCGGTGAGGGAGAAAACAGAGCAGCAAAAATCCAAACTGAAAAGACTCTAGTGATATTTACGGCATTCTTTGAACTGACCACTGGATTTTTGCATTTGCGCCCAGATGGGAATAGATTCAGTTCGGCTGCACATTTTTTAAGCCCATGTCACATGCATGCGCTTGTCCTTGTCCTAGTTCCATCTGAATGTTCTAGTTGGAGGCCTTTGCAGTCCCGCTTGCACGATGCTTTGCCTTGTCATGTCCCAGCTTGTCAGGAATTCAAGGATCTCATGCAGGAAGCCAATGGAAGACCCATCATCTTGGACTTTTATAGCAGCTCAGCTTGATAACGCCCACTGAGACAGCTGCAAAAAACGCTCAGCGTTTTGCAATCACAAGTGGCCCCTGGAGTGACCCCTGGAGACACCTGGAGATATCAGGTATGTCCTGCGGTCCGTGCCACATGATTGCGCCGGTTTTCCGCAAGATCTCCAAAGACTTCGCGGGCAAGGCTTATTTTCGCAAGGCGACTCGGGGATACATTGACACTTTGCAGGAATGCCTATTTTTCGGAATTCCCCTAGCCAGAAAAAAACACAGTCAAACTGACCATTCCTGTGTCATACTCCACTGATGTTGCTGGCGCGGGCAGGAGCAGTTGGATTATAGTCCATTTCGGCAAAATCGTGTTTGATCAGACCATCACCGCTTGTTTAGACTACGTCATTTTGTCTATGTTTGTCATGTTACATGTTTAATGTCCGGGACGAATAAAAAGCCACTTCCACTTTTGTTGGGGGCCCGAACATTACATATATATATATTATATATATATAGTAAATATAGTGCAATTATTGACATTGCAACATTTGCAACCCCCCTATCCCATATGCTCCATGTATAGTATATTTACCTACATTTGGGTGATTTATGGGGTAAATGTTGGTAAATATTCCATACATGGAGCATATGGGTATGTTCACAAATTTTGGTGTTTTTTTCTGAGACCTTTTTTTTTTTTTTCGCTCGCAGGTGGATGTGGCCAAGAATCAGCAATTGGCAAGTCAACAGGGCATCCGTTTCCTGGCACCACTCGCTCCATTGTATGCGGATTTAATGCGGATTTAATGGGATTTAATGGGATTTAATGAGGATTTAATGATGGTTTAATGGGATTTAATGCGGATTTAATGGGATTTAATGGGATTTAATGAGGATTTATGGTGGTTTAATGGGATTTAATGAGGATTTATGGTGGTTTAATATGGGATTTAATGGGATTTAATGGAAGTTACCCTCTGGTAATTTGTTACATAGCGAACTGGAAAGATCCACCATGCTATTCATGGGAAAATGCCACTATTTCGACTGGGCCATGGCTTCAATAGCTATTTTGACATAACCAGAGGGTGAAACAACAATGTCCTCTTATCCATTCCCAAATTCACCATTTTGGGTGGTTTTCAGAACCATCAAAAATGGATAAAAATGGGGGGTTACTATTGTTTCTAGCACATTAAATTTGTACTAATACACCCATTCGGGGAGGTTCCCCCTGCGTCGCCTGAATGTTGATCAGTTGCCACGATCGGGCAACTGGGCTGGTATTTGAAACATGCGGTGGAAATACCGCGAAAATCCGAAAATGGGGATTTTGACTGAAAATGTCATTCTTCATTGGTAATTCTCATTTTTTCGCAGATGTCCTTATGTAGCAACTCTTGTGAGTCAGGCTGTTTGTTCTCTTCGTGCTTCCCACTACTTGTTTACACACTTTTGTGGGGCTGCGGCAACTTTGCATCCAGTGCGTGCTCGAACAAAGATCAGCAAGCCCTGAGCGTAGCAGCGTAGCATCCAGCGTGTGTCAAAAATAACATCAACAAATTAAGAGCATAGCATCATGTAGCATCCAATGCATGGTAGAAACAAGATCAAGAAGTTATTAGACCCCCAAACCCACCCCACCCCAAACCTGTTACACGTTACATGATGAAGGTACATCAGCAAATGACTTGATCAACACGCAAGAGACAAAAACAAAAATTGTCCGCAATGATACACACGTCGTTCCAGAAGCTGTAAATGAAAAAATGCTAATTTTTAGTACTCTGATGTACTCTGTGTTTTTCCTGAAATTACACTTGTTGCATGATGACGTCTCGGGGAACGTCAGCCGCCTGGATTATGTATGTGTATAATACTATCAATATAATGTACGTTTAGATATATACACATGCACCATGTATATACTTATTCATTGTGATTCTACGTTATTGCAAGGTCGTCCCATCTGCGTGTACTGATGCCACCACATTTGTTTAATTCTCCTCACAGTTCTTCACTTCTCCTACAGGATTCCTTTTGCTAAAAAGAATATGTGGCTTCATGTGATGTGGACAAGTACATTAAGTACATAATTGCCTGTAACTATTGTAACTTGTGAAAAAAATCGCCCGGTGGTTTCAATCCTAACATCCAGCAGCTTAAGCCACATTTTGGTGATTGCAGTTTTCTGCAGCTTTCTGCAGCTTTCAGCCCATCCTTTTCATCCATGGCGCTGAGGTTCTATGCCCACCTTCCAGTTCTGGCTCCGTGGCAAGAAGCGGCACCAGTTTTCCGGTGCTGATGAGTGAGCCGAAGCGGAAAGCCGCTTTTTGTTTCAAGACGGGATTGAACTGGTTTGAAACAGGGGTTGGTAACTGTCCCATTTTGGGAATATTGGACATCACCTGAAAAAGTAGCCATTATAGACCATACACCTAATGGTTGGGTGATGTTCAATGGGGACATTTAATGACCCATGTGAAACTGAAACTGAGTTGTACTTGGCAGTTTGGTGATGTTGCTCTTGGAGATTGACCTTCTGTGCATTATATGGCAATTGTAGCACAGCATGTCATTTTTTCCAATTTGGCCAAAACAGGTCTTCAGCACATTGGACACCAAAGACACTTGGAAGGGTTGCTCTATACTTTGATACTGAAGTCCAAAAATGTTTTTATGCCACCAACAAGTCCAATATAGTCCAATGCTCGCATTCATTGAATGGGAACCCGATAGCTACCCTCTGGTTATGTCAAAATAGCTATTGAAAATGGCCCAGTCGAAATAGTGGATTTACCCATTGAAACTGGTGATTTTCCATCGTTTTTTGTATGTTTACCAGAGGGTAACATGTCACATGCGTCGCATGCGTGGCGCGATGAGGTACTCTCTTCGAGAATGGACCAGGAAGTTGGTCGATGAGGTTTGTTTGACCGAGTCGGATGATGATTTAACTGGAAAAAAATCTGGAGTTTCAAGCGATTGCTTCGAAAAAATCTGAGGGAAACCCTGGTTTTTGGGGTTTTTCCATGGGAAAACCATGGAAAAACCATGGGAAAGCCCTGTTTTTAGGGAAAACCCCATGGCTTTTCCCCTGGTTTTCCCTTGAGATTTTGGGAAATCCAACGGTTCCTGGTTCCGATTTCGCAGCAGTTCCGTGTGAGGCAGATCGGGACGATGTCATTGTGACACGCGAGGCGTTGGAGGTGCATTCGATGGGTTTTTTGAGCCAGCTGTTGAGAGATCTGGCAGTGTGTCAAAACCTTGTACCCCTGGTGAACCCCAAAATAGCTGGTAAATGGATGTTCATCCCCCTAAAAATGGTATTAATAGGTATTGATCCATACCCATCTAATGATTAACTATGGTTTATGGTAGAAATAACATGAAATAACTATAGTTAATATGGGGATTATCATATGGTTTATAAACATCACTAAACTACTGGTTGGTGGTTTGGAACATGACTGGAACATTGGTTTAGTATGGGATAATGATAGTTAATGATGGTTAATAATTAATAATGGTTAATAATGGTTAAGAATCCCTGGTTGGTGGTTTGGAACATGGCTTTTATGTTCCATTTCATAAACAAGGGATGTCATCCTTCCCATTGACGAACTCCATCATTTTTCAAGATGGTTCAAACCACCAACCAGATATTATATATATATTATAGATTATATATTATATTATATTACAGTATATATAATATTATATAATTACATATATATATATAGATATCTCACAGTTGTTGAGAAAGCATCAAAACATATCAAAACCATGAAAAGCCAGTGACTTCTTAACGGCAGAACAGGTAGCTCCTCAGAATTGGGGGTCCAATTCTATTCGCTCAGCTGTGGTGAACGAGTCAAAAAATGGGCTGCAGGAGTTCTACCACAAGCATGATCCTGCAAAAGCATCCAAAGAAAGCATCGACACGATTTTGCAGAAGAACAGCAAGGACTTGAACATAGCTTTTGGTGGGTTCCGTTGTTGCAACATGTTGCAACTGACGTTTGTGCTGTTTGGGCAGTAGTGTTTGATGGATGGCATAGGTGTTTACATGGCACATTTCGGATGATTTCAGGCCATGTAAAGCTGCTTGGACCACAGTCTCCGGTCATTGCTGGCACCCAGGATTTCCCAACCATGGTCCGGTTGCTGAAAAAGAAGTACGGTGAGGCCAAAACATTCATTCCCATGACGGATCCGGCTGGTGCTGGTATATATGCTAACATGACTGGGGTATATTGATGGGATCCATGGAGCACCATATACCTATGGGATTGATGCACTATGCGTATGGCCCGGCTTATGCATCTTCTACCATCTTCTACCAGCTTCCGCAAGCCGCGACATCCGCGACAGGGACCGAAGACCGCGCCACGACCAAAGACGGAGAAGAAAGCGGACGAGACCAAGAGTTTTACTCCCAGATTTGGCTGAAAGAATGCCACTTCTGAATGTCACTTTCACCAACTCCAAAGAGACATTTCTGTAGAAGTCTTCGCAGCAGATTTAGATTTAGGGTGTAGTAACTGTAGTATCTAATTCCAAATATGTTTCAATTCGTTTGATACTGTGGACCAATTCTAGTTCCACTTAGTATCTAATTACCAATATGTTTCATGGCAAAGGTTCGAATTCATTGGGCCAAGAACAAACACACCATGATATAGACGACTTCTGGCATCCAAACGACATGAGTTCCTGCTGGTGGGTTCCCACAAATATGATGAAACGACTGCTATTTACATAGAATAGACTATTAAGATCTTTTTGTGTAATGAAAATTGCATACACTGTAAGAGACCTTTAGTAAACTCCAGCATTTTCCAAACAAGCCGCGTGGTTAATGTCCCTATGGAGTTGTGCCACCCTCTGTCTGCCTCACCAGACCCACAAGCTGTCGGAAAATGTGTCAAGAAATGTCAAGAAAATACTTCAGGATGGATGTCAATGTCAGAACATATGTCAGAACATATGTCAGACAATATATGAGCGACGGCTTTTTATTTGGTTAAATGGAACATAGTATTGTGGCGTACCCCGGTTTGTCGAAAGCATCATAATTAGGCTGTAATAAAACGAGGTAGGAACACCCCGAGAACGAGGTAGGCATCGCATGTAAAGCATTTAGCTATATACCAAGTGCGGCATTGGAGAACAAGGTCAGGCCCCAAAAAACGTGACGGGACTGGAGAACAAGGTAGAAACACCCTGTCAATTGCGTTTTGTATCAAATAACTTCTGCGACTCATATGATACGTCATACGTCAGAATTATGCACATGAAACTTGTTTCGGCAAATGTCACAATGAAATTTCAATCAATATGGCGCATGAAATTTGCCAGAGCAACTGTCTGAATTGATATCAGAATATACATCACATGAATTTTGCCAGACCAGATGTCATAATACAATATACGTCAGAGTACATGTCAGAATACATTGTCAGAATACATTGTCAGGATTATACTATACATATATATATATATGTTATAGCTGACATAAACCGACCACGTGTCAGATTATGTGTCAGAGTATATGTCAGGATAGATGGCAAAGTAGTTATGTGTCACAATATGTGTCAGGCTACATGTCAAACTACCGGTCAGAGATTTTACATGTCAGAGTATATGTCAGGAATGTTCTAGCAGAATACAGAAGAATTATGTCGATGTCGTGTCAGAGTTTTTGTCAGGATAAAAATGTTCGACCAGCATATTTCACCATGTCAGAATAAACCTCAGGCTATACATGTGGCATCATTTCCACAGAATCTATCTATTTCGGTGGGCATCAGGATCATCAGGGGAAGTAGAAAAAGTCCGGGATTGTTATGTCGTGAGGGCAGTCAGGAGAAGTTGTCCTTGACATATCTTGACATGTTGAACCCTCATGAAAAAGATGAAAAAACATCTCCAATGGATCAGACTCAAAACAATCTCAGAGCTATCTAAAGTATCTGAAGTCACATGCGCAGTCAGTTGCTGAGAGCCTGTGGGCAAGAGTTTTGGCAACAGTCTTTAGAGTACCTATAAATAGTAGATAATAGTAGCCTATAGTAGCCTATAGTAGCCTTTTTTTTTTCTCAGGATGCCATTCATAGGACCATGGGAATTCCGCTCCCAGGTCAATCTTTTGCAGGAGGTCCAAACCTGCAGGCAGGGGAAGTCGCCACCCGCCCATGACTTCCAGTACGCCGTGATTCCCTGGGCCAAAGTGAGTTGCTATGACTAGTTCATGGATGCTGATTGACGTTGATTGATGTTGATTGATTGAATTGATGATATGGGGATGGGTCAAAACCCTGTACCCCTGGTGAACATCAAAATAGCTGGTAAATGGATGTTCATCCCCCTAAAAACGGTATTAATAGGTATTGACCCATACCCAATTGATGATATGAATGTGTTTCATTTTGTTCTTTGCATAGGTCGATGATCCGCTTCACAGGATGCACATGTACCAGCATGCAGCATGCACAGGTTTTTTTGCTGTGCGAGGCAGCTACCCTGGAAGAACTGAAGAGGGAAGTTGAGAGGCTGCTGATGCTGACCCGACACCACTGGGGCCACCATGGGGCCACCTTTAAAGCCAGGCGCGAAGAGGATGCAGCAGAAGCCAAGGCCGAAGAAGAGGTGCGACGCGGGCGGCCAGTGAATTTGGTGAATCGTGCTGATCATGAGCGTTTCTTAATGGCGAAATGCACACAATCCGACAAGTTTATTTGGAGCTCGAAACTATCCATACCATAGGTGATACATGGATATACATGGCCCGGACTTAAGATTGTTTGACTTTTCTGTTTGCGCCAGCTTCCAACCTCGCGAGCTCTGTTTGACGTTTCTGCTTGATGTTTCTTGTGTTTTGCCCCCAAGTCTACTTCAGCACTGCGCAGATTTTGCCACATTGGTTCTAGGCATTGACAATCCCTATGGTCATGCTTGAGGTTCGACTCAAGACATATGCGCTTCCATTTGCAATCAACTCAGTCGCTTGTCCATGATGCATTAATATGAATTATATAGGTTAAAAAAAAGAAAAAACATGCTGTCCCATATTTTCCCGATTCTATCGGCGGCACCTCAAGAATGGTAGACGTTGACAACTGCCAGAGGAGCTGCGGCTGGGTCACAACCCCTGCACGCTGTACCGAAATCGCAGCAGCAGTGCCATTGAGCGCGTGGTGATCATTGGGGGTGGTCCGGCCGGGATGACGGCTGCCATCTATGCAGCACGTGTCCGGTGTCTCAGGTTCATCCAGAGTCTGAAGCTTTTCACAAGCCATACAAGGCATGAGATGTGTATTAAGTATTTCCATACATGTATGGATCATGTATGAAAATGTATGATTTTTTTTTTCCTCCCTGCCTGTAGTCGCGATCATCGCTGCGGCAGATGCATCTGCTGAATTCTGCGAAGCCCAGCAGATCTTAGCTGTCAGGGCCTATGTAAGTGCCAAAAAACTGACAGGTCA
>Ga0126342_10003024_pt1 | contig 27267 bp, 27 predicted proteins | sample Cyp1metagenome_FD_92528 | JGI IMG/M metagenome (GOLD analysis project Ga0126342, IMG submission 92528) | Coral microbial communities from Lord Howe Island, Old Settlement Bay, Australia - Cyphastrea 1 metagenome | ecosystem: Host-associated > Invertebrates > Cnidaria > Coral ... | reverse complement strand
GCTTGGCAATGGAGATGCATTCACAAGAATGCTGACTGCCAGCTGTTTACTACGCATGCGTTGCAGCGATGACGCTGAAAAACGAAAAAACGCGCCCCAAGTTTTTCCAGGATTTCCAATCATTAAATTAGCACGGCACTGTGGTAAAATCATCATTTTTTTTAAAAAATGTGCGTTTTATGGGAACGGTTTCCGGTCCGGCTCATATACACACCTATACAATTATACACATATACACAATTATACACATATATATATATATATATACATTACAATACAATAAAATACAATCAAATACAATAAAATAAAATACAATAACATGCAATAAATACACACATTACATACATCCATGCATCCATACATACATTCATACATATGATTCATACATTCATACATATGATTCATACATTCATACATTCATTCATTCATATATATTTATATCATTTTATATCCATATTTATGTATAATTCATACATTATATACATATATAATTCGGGATGGCATGGACTGCTGCATGGAGACATTGGCGGACTTGATCTGACCCAACCCCAAGAGCGCGAGGGGACTGCCTGGGTATCAGCTGCACTTCCGCTTCGGCAAACGAAAATCCGGTCGTGCACCTGTCGAAAATCACTGGGCAAAACAAACCACTGCGACGCGTCATTCAAACGGCGCCACTGTGACAAGATGTGACAAGCAGCTTCTTCCTTGGACTGTATGAGAATATGATATGTGAGTGATATGTGGCATTGTTGGGTTTTGATGCTTCTATGAGCACTGAAGCCAAAGACTCCGCATGACTGCGCTCTACTCTACATTCGATGCTTCCTCGTAATCGATAGCCCTGCAGATGCCCTAGAGGACAGTACATCAACTATGTCCATCGTTGTTGTTTCAAATAACTCATGCCAAATGATGCCAGCAATTCCAAGGGCTAACAGCTATTGCACCCTTTAAGAGTGCCGATGCTGGGACAAATGCGACAGCTCTGACAATTTCATACCTTACACATGCTAAGTGGAAGCAACATCATTTTCTTCAAGAATAATTGCTTGTACTTAAATGACTCAGAATATCGACTTGATTTCCCAACTGTCTTGGCTTCAAAGCTCTGCTAACTGGTCACACTCATGCACACCGCTGCAACAATCCACGCTTGCTGCGATAGAACGACAGCTTAGAAACACGACATTTTTAAAGGCCTTCGAGATCTTTCGCGAAGCTCGGTTTGCACAGTATTGGCCTGGAGCCGATGCTGACTATGGGAAACAAGACTTGCTGTTGCCCTGAAAAAACTTAGTTTGCTTTGGGCTGAAGCCATCAAATATTTGAGCCCAAGCTCTCTAGACTCTAAGGAGACTCTGCGTCAAAGGGTTTGGTCACAAACGTAAGTTATGGTAAGTTACTGCCTTCCATCCAAGCAAGTCACCCAATGAATCTGTCTCTGGATACTGCCTGTGGATGTGCGAGTGTCTGCGCACATGACAACACCACCATCGAATTCAGCAACGACAAGGGTCCTTAGTGCAATGAAGCATTTACTTCTACCCAGGGTTCCTGCTCGAACATTTTATTGTTTGATTTGAAGCCACGTCGGTCCCCAACCCATCCCAAAAACAGTCCATACCAGCAAAAGAGATTTGAAAGCTAAAAAATGCCAGTCTCCAGGACAGGGGGAATCTGAGCAAAGCCCCTAGAAGGATGCTGCAAGGTGACGATGGATTGGTTTTTAGTCTCACGAAGACCAAACGCTGCTCGTTCAATCATTCAGAGATATTCAGAGTGTCTCCTAATCATTGGCAATAAACTTCCAGGGCGTTGGAGTTCAAAAAACACTGTTGCGGTATGTTGAGGTCAACTCCATTGCGATTCCGTTGTGCAAAAGATAGAGATTCATATAGTCACTATCCATACATATGCTCTCTCTCTCTCAGAAAATTCACACAAGCCCTTCTTTATTCTTCTTTGACAGACAAAACACATCGCCTCATGCGACTTCGGATGACTTCGGTATAGTAACTCAGACAAAGCTCGTTCCAGTGGACACCGCCTGCTCAGGCTTCATGACATCATCAGCTCGGTATGGGCCTTGGTGACGATCGGGGGCTCTTCCAACCTTCCACGACTTTGGGAAAAGGACTCGAACAGCTGTGCCTTCATGAGTGACTTCATGTCCAATTGAGTAGTTCCCAAGTGAGTTGGGTTTCATCAAAAGGTCTGAACCGGAATGGTTTCAAAAAGATGTGCAGCAATGAATCTCAAGTAGAGCACGTGAGTCAAGTGGGATATGTTCTACACGTCTCTCCTGTAAATTATGTGACTCTGCCTGTTTGCGTGTAAGTTGTTTCACCAAGCTTCGGCTGCATTCAAACACTTGTTTCCAGTCAAATTGCACATGTCATTACAATTCCTATACAGTGCTTTGCAACGATGCACACTACAGAGGCAGAAAGCAAGATATTGACAGGATTAAACTTTGTATGGTAGCTTGATGTGTCAATCCTCTCAAACGCTTTTCACTCAGCTATCAAAGCCAACAAGCATGGAAGGGTATGAACTAACTCAGCATCTAAGTTCCCGAACAGCCATCTTCCACGTGACGAACAAACTCTTGTCCCACTGGCCTGAAGTTACAGTAAAAACATGGTCGCTGTGGTTGTATCTCAAGAAGCGTTCATCTCGTTTGAACGTTTGATTACCTCTGAAATCCACATTTGCTACCTTCTCATAACAGCACACTGCAAGAGTGAACAGTGAACCCACATTTTGTTGATTGCAGAAATATGTCTTGCTCACTTTCATGCCAGAGAAGCACTCTGCAATGATTTCCCAACATTCCCCCAACTACAGTATCCGAAGGCTGACCAATCAGTGAAAAGGGTTGCAACTCAATCCACCCAAGCACCCTGCCTTTGTGCCATGAAGTCCATCATCTTGGCTCACCCAACAGTTCTCCACTTTTCGTGCCCAGTTTCTACTGCGATTGAGCCAATTGGCAAGTCATTGCGCTGAAGATGTCTAAACCACATGTGTAAGTGCAGTAGTTGAAAGCACATTTCACTTTGTATTAGCCAAGCCTCGTTAGTTGCAGCTTCACTTGCCCATTGTATCATTTTAGATTGTGGTGTCAGCATGTGTCAGCGTTGGAAGTATCATCCAAAGACACAGTGCCAGGCAGCCCAGGCTGTTTGAAGCCTACCCGGGGACATAACCCAGTCTACAGCACACTCCCTTGAAGAAGTGGTAACCCGCGCTGACTTTTGCATCTCTTTTTGGCTTAAACATGTCATGCAGGTGTACCCCTCAGTCCAACGTTAGAGCAAAGTACACAATGCCAAAATTTGAGCGGGTTGTGCGCTCAGTCGGACATATGATGAAGTGTCCAGCTTGGATCAGCTTGGGATTCCCGCAGAGTTTTTTCCCATGCACAATGTAAAAACAAACCCTCTCTCACCTCTCAGGATATGTATGTATGTATATATATATATTATTCTATGTTATATTATGTTATAAAATGTTATAATTATTATAGTTCAGCTATTGTTCAACCTGCGTTCAGCAACTACTCACCTAATGTTTTTGTTGTTCCTTTGATTGAAGAGGTTTCATCTCTGCAAAAGAGCTGAGAGGGTGATGTTCCTGTTTCAGTTAAGTGCAAATATGTGCAAATTAAACAAGTGTTGTTTTGATGAGGGGTAGATCTTTGACATTTCACATTCATTCCATAAATCTTTGTGTTTTCTGGCTTCTTTGATTGTATAGCTGCTCCTTGGAGACAAATCAGGCCTAGCTACATCCTTCGAAACCAAGCTTCAGCTACTTGACCTGACACGTGAACGGGCGGACCAGTCAGTGAATCTACGTTTTTCGCTACGAAACATGTTCAGGAAGGTGGAGTAGTCTAACATCCTTCCACATCCTTCCGAAATATTTTGGCAGATGTTCGATTGGTTTATATATATATATGCTGGAATTCCATCAACCATGAGACATTTGGAGACTCTTCATGTCCTTGGACCCACCCAAAACTGTCGTGCTGAGCTGTCGCACCCTTGAAGCCTTTGGGCCATCCTGACATCACATGGCATTGGTGACCCATTGGTGGCCTCCTTTTCAACTGCGTCCTGAGACAGATGAGACAGACTTGTCACTGATGACTTAAGGTGCCTCTGCCAAGCCGGGATGCCAGTTGTATGCTGAGGGCGGCCTGGCCAATTTACAACGTTGATCTCGAGTCAGTCAAACAATTGTCAAGTCACCCTCTACTTTCAAGTGGAAGCGACAAGATCACATTGTTGCCATGTTGCCATCTTTCTATGCCCACAGAGAGAACAGTGTCAAGAACAACGAAACCTTGTGATTGGGCTTTTAAGACTTTGCCAGATCTTGAAACACACGTACTGTAGGATGCATTTTTACATTTTTTTTCTTCTTGGAGGCCTCTTTCAGGGTCTGAAAGCTTTGAAAACAATGCGGCGGACTGCCTGACTCCACAGAAGAAGTGGGTTCAAAGACCAGCGGCCTTTTGAAAGTCTCACGCTCTAGACAAAGAACTGCCACCGACCAAAGGTCGGTAATCTTATGGCGCACAGCGAGCCATCCAATTGCTCCACAGTGAGCTTCGCTGTTCTCCGAAACTTTTTACATGTTTGCTAGAAACATCTATACAACATGAACAAACACTAATAATCAATGTCATTCAACGTCCAGGAGTCCATGAATATCCAAACCATGCAAGTAGCGTTTCCTCTCTTGTGCATAAGATTGTAAAAGTCCCGAATATTTTTGAGCATGGACGGAAGTAGATGGACTCCCACCATGACAGGTGCAGGTTCGATGTACTGAAGTGCTACAAGATTCTACAAGGCTGAAAGCGATCACTCGCTACACCACTGACATGGATCACTAAATGACCCCACTTTGTAATGACCTGATGCGTATCGGCATGGTTTTATTCCGGCGGCGCTTGAACATAAGCCAATTTGTCAGTCCAGTCAGGACTGCCCGGAAAGGCTACCTACTTTGCTGCTGGTGAAGCTCACTTTGCGGATGGAGAGGATGTCTTTGGAAGAGTTTCTGGCTTGCTGATGTCCTCTTTATCAGCGGCAGATACATTTTTCAAACACAGATGCATAGAACGTGTTGCATTGGGACACCAAGAGGTGGAAGGTGACAGTGCACTCGAATGCAAGCTTTCAGGAGTCGACATGTCAAAAGGACCTCCAACCACCAATAATTCTACGTACAATATGAAGCTACAAGTACGGGATTCCAAGGGCAAAGGTCAACAGTGGTTGAAAGCACCCGAACTGCCCAGTCCTGGCTGTCTTCATGTCAAGCTCCGTCTTCTCTCCCTTTACTTCAGCAGTGCAAGTCGCCCTAGCACTGCGAACAACCGATCATTGCAAATCAACAAATCTGGAAGTCGATGGGAAATCGCTACGGGATGCAGTAGAAATACTGCAAAGTAGAAAGATGAGAAAGTCGAGTCAATCGTCCTAAGAGCTGGGGCATTTCCATCTTTTCTTGCCAAATTGTTTAAATCGCAAAAATGCCAAAGCAAGACTCGACATGGCCTGCCGCTATATGTTGGCCCTCGCAAGATGAGCTCGGTGGCCGACTGTCCAACGTGCAGATGAACAGGAAACTAATGATCTGCTGCTGGGAATTGTGATGTGATCTGATCCTAAATTCATTTCCATACTTATCATATCTATTCATATCTTCTCTCTAGACAAGAGTCTATCTACAGAACAACTTGAAACCACCTAGGATCCTGGATGTCCCGAGAACATATCTTGTGAATTCTTATGATGCAATGAAAGCAAAAGCACTGCGAATAGTGATTGTGTATTTCAAGTACCTACCAGTATGGTGCAGTGCATTGGACATGACCAACTCATTTTCGGGCATGAGTTGGATTTTCTCCCAGACCTCAGTTTACCAAGCTTACCCCACGTACGCATATGTACTCACTCTCACTGTACTAAACGAATCTAAACAGAAGTTTCTTGGCACACGAGCAGCAGCAAAAGACTGTGTAAAACCAATGGGCACCATTTCGGTTTGCAATTATTTTTCATCCAAGTAATGTAGAACCTGATTGATATAGGATCACTGTCAAAAGACTGATGTAGCCAAAAGGACCGCCCAAAATCCTTCCAACCGATAGCCCGCGGCATGGGAAACTCCCGATTTTTGGCTGCCTACCAGTCTATCTTCTCTCTGTTGAAAGTAAGACCTGGCTGCGTGCATTGAAACTGTCGGCGAGCACAAATGTAGATCTCTCTGGTGTGCGCAGGGTAATACTTTGATCGCGCGTTCTCCCAGATTGCACCCACAACCCACTCCAACGGCTTCACAAAGCCCTGCTTCAAGCAGTTCTGATCAATAAATTTCTTTGCAATATCAGCCGCCGACATGCCATCGACAGCTTCTGCATACAAGGTCTTGACACAGCCTCCTGCAAGTTTAACTTGCACAGGGTACTTGTGTGCCATATGTGCGTTCTGATCATTGGGCCTTTTCTCAGTGGACAATGCTTGGGAGCTTGCATTCTCCGGAGATCGAATAGAAGCGATGCTCTCCGGAACAAAAGATGTTTGGAAGGCTGTAGCATCATTGATGTCATCCTCAAGCGATATCAAGAAGATTATCTCCTGACGTCAGCAACAAACCCAAGAGTTACACCAATTGTGTTGAAGGTCTGCATTGATGCCTAGAAATCCCGTGGAAAATGTGGAAAGGCTACTATCTTTACAAGATTGAATCAAGACAGACAGGATCTGGGAAGCTTTCCAGTCACAATGAACGCACAAAATCGCACAAAATATATCAAAATATCACAAAGTGACTTCGCCCATGTTTTGTGTCCAATTTGTGCATGGGTTTTGAGTAATCTGAACTTTAAGTACATCATCAGGTATGGCGTAGTCCGCCAAAAAAAACAGAAAAAACATACAAGAACCAAGGGACATGGCCATCATCTGCACTCCAAATTGAAAAATACTCCGTCACCTCCGCTGTGAAGATCTCTGGAACGGGGCCCTCTAAGCCGTAGAAAAGTGCTTCAGCACGCAAGGCTTCCAGAAAGGTCCGATTTCGGCCCCGGTCTCCAAGCAGCCAGAACCCAGTGCGAAGATATTCCAATACCTTGAGCTTTCTTCAATTTGAGTGTTGCAGATTCCCTGTTTGCTAAGCCTACAAGTCTGCTGAAACATCTCAAGCAGTACTCATTCTTCTCAACGCAGGGATCAGCGAATTTGGAATTGGCGGGAATCAGCCCCAATGGCATCTGCATGCGATGTTTTTTTCATTTCAGGGGCCTACAACTGGAAAGCACATGTCATATTCATGACCTGTCAACGCTTTTTGAGAAGATCATTTAGACAAAACTCTACCAGTGGCTGCCAGGTAACATATTCAAATAAAAAACCAGAGCGATCCACGAAGAGATGCCCATGGTGGTCAACAGAGCGTCCCAACGATCCGCTTGGTGATCGGTGGTCTGCTGCTGCCTCGCTCAAGCGGTGGTGGCGAAGCATGGCCTCGAAAAATGGAGCTTTCCTGAGATGCCAAGATGACGAAAAGAAGCTTCGCCACCTCTGGGTAGTTCCCGATTGTTGCGAGGCATTGAATTTCATAATATAATTTCATGAAAGCTTTCTGGAGCTCATTTCTCAACCATGGAGACAAACAAATCATGAAGCATCAACATGAACAAAACTGAACCACGTGAAAACCGATGAAACAACGTTGGGAGCTCTTTCGCTCCGACATCTCAACTTTCTCCAAGCATCTCCAACGTTGAAGGGGTAGTTGTAAATAGCACCTGATTCGCAGTTGGAACTGAAGGAATTGCAGCAATGACTATTATATCAAACCCCAAACATCCGTTTTCCCACAAGCAGAGCGATCCAAGCCAAGATTTGTGATTGCATATCTTTCGCGGAACTCATTGTGATGTCCAGTCCTCAAGCCACTTCAAGGGATAGTGACCATATTGCGGCGAAGGGACTCCACCCACATTCAGCACCAGAGGTGAGCCATGGACAATGGTGGACGGCTCACTGTGCTCCATGCCATGCGCAGAAGGACACTGACGCCAGTTCCATTCCGGCGACCAGTGAAACAAATCGCAGGAGTGTAAACCTCTCCATATAGATCCATACATAGTACAGATATGTACAAATAATGGTCCGTATCCGAAAATTCTATGTAGCAAGTGCGTCATGTCATGCTCTCAGAATCTCTCAGACTCATTGTGCCATTGAGGGCTGCATGTGAAACTGACTTCTGTGTCATTCTCCCGTGGCCCTGGACCAATTGTTTCACAACCGCGCCGAATCCAAATTGGCTCAAGAGGTGGCCGGGCCAAAACGCCTTTGAGGTCGCACAAATATTCACTGCCAACCATGATCGCGAATGGAAACTTGTAACAAAGGTCGTTGCATCTGCAGGCAATGCAAAAAACTGTGGTTGTTTAACCGTTTAACCTGCTGCATTTGCCGATGGAGGAGACTTTAAGTCTATCACCGATGCCAGCACTTGACGAAATCAACACTCATGAAATATAACCGTCAATTATTGAATTCAACATGGGGTATCGCTATCTGGAAAGGTCCCATCGCTAACCTCAGTTTTTTGCACTTTCTGAAAACCAATGTCCAGCCAATACATATCTTAGTATCCGCGAGTTTTGACGGTTGCTCATATCACGACACCAAAACAATCCAAAACAAGCAATGGTATCCCATGGTATCCCATGGTATCCCTACGGCAGCAATCTTACCACCCTTCAATTTTGTGCTACCGATTTGTTCACCTCACCTTAGGTCACCTCTGTAGAAAACTTTTGACTCAGCGCCCCTCGATTCGACTCCCCTCGGTGTCAGCCTCCCGCGGTTCTGTGGCAAACTCAGGCACTGTGCAACACCTTGGCAGATGCGAAAGGCTTCACTGCGAAGCTGGTCTGACCACTCATTGGCCAAATTATGTGTACTAGCGTATAACTAAATAGTAGTAATTAATAGTAATTAGATTCAATTAGTTGGATGCCAAATGTGTAGTTGTCTACTGTCTATTGCCAAATTTCAGTACCTGATACACATTGTAACCTTTTGAACAAAGCATTACGTCTCGGAATGTCTCGGAAACACTGCCCCATCATGCCCATTCACGTAATCCAGGGTGGTCTGCTGCCATGACATGCCATCCGATTAACGCATGTCGCCCCCCCAACCCACTGGGCTCCCGAGCTACAAATTGTGAGCCGCTGGCCAGTGATGTCTGGTCTCAAAGGAATCCCGTCCTTGGACTCAGAAATCTCTAGAGCATTCAAACCTACATGCACTTAAACATCAAAAACAATTTGGACATATTTGGACTATGTTTCACTGCATGCAACCTGGATACACCTGTCTTGTCTAACTATGACATATCTTTGTGATTCTTTGAGCTGCAGCCGTGATACTTCATGACCTGCCATCCGCACAGAGTAAACCCGCTCGTCGCACTCAACCTCAGACACAGCCCACCTCAATGCTTGAAGAGTCTTGAAGCGATGCGATGCAAAACGATGACATCCAAAATATGCTAAATGCATCTAAACGCTACATGTATCTGACATATTCTAAAATTATCTAAACAACATCCGAGGAATTGGTCCAGAAGTTTTAATGTCACAAGATGCACATGATCGACTGAAAGACGGCTTGCTGCGCGACTCAAGTCTGCAATGCGATGACTACCGATGACTCATGTTTCCCGATTCTATGCACATCATAAGCTTCCAACATCTTGATGCGTGGAGTTCCTCTCACAGTTCCTCTCAAGGTGTTTCAAAGCCAAAGAGCTGCGATTAACTTGGCAGTCGTTGAAGACCTTGGCTTTGTTGAATGTCTCCTCCAATAAGATGCATCTGCTCGTGGTAAGTGCCAGGCCTCTGTTGAGAGGGTGGTTTTGGGACAAAATGCCTCAAATGACAGGCAAGGCACTGTGTTTTGACCTGCTGAATGCACCCGGTCAGCCATAGCGGCAAATAGAAGGGGCCGAGAAATGACTGTCAGCCGGGTGGCGCTGCAACAGCTGGACGGACCTCAGGCAGTGATGGTTCGTTCGATGTGTCACGGCAAAATTGCTCTGATGGCTTTATAGCTGTAAAATGCTGTGAAATGCTGTGAATAGAATGTGTTTTGTACCACGTGCTTTGCCTTAGCATGTGATCCGCTGCCCAACGGAGTATCTTTTGCGGCGCTAGCGATGTTGGAAGGTCGGAGACTCAGTTGTGGCTCAGTTGCACGACGTCCTAGAGAAATCACAACAGGAGATACCAGTAACATGAGACATGTTAAGAAGTCCTGCACCACGAATGCAACATGTATTCAGCATTGTTCAGCATTCTCTCTTTTCTTTGTTTCTTTGTTTCATTTTTCGTGAATCTATGTGAATCTATGTGAATCTGTGAGCACAGATACTTGCAGGATGCCATCAACATCACTTCTGTGCGCCAGGTCCTCCAAATGCACCTTCAGCAGGTGAATGGTGCACAGCACCGTGCACCGATGTGCACCCGTGCACCGACCGTCCCTCACTTGGAGCGTTGTCTCATCTTGCGTCTCTTCTTTTGCAAACGTCGAGTGCGCTTCCTCGGCGTGACGCAGGTGCAGCTGAGGGAAGACATGGCGAGACGCTGAAGGCTTGAGTGGCACAGCAGAAACCATCGTGGATTGAACACTGACGGCAAGACCATTTGCAGTATTGATATCTTTTATCATATATGTAACTATGTATAATAAACTTTTATGTGACAAGCTGGAAAGCCTCGACAGAAAAGAATCTTTCTATGATGCTTAAGTTAACATCCGAAACTATCCTAGAAGTACGCAAACCATTGGAAAAAATACTATAGATGTTCGCAAGCATCACTGGAAGCACTTCCGCCAAGAATCTTCTTCCACTTCCAGCGGAACTTGGATCTCGCCTGGCAGGAATCGCATCTGTGGGTGCCGGAAAATGTGTAAAGTTTAAAGAAGTCTCCCTGTGGACATCCATACCATCAAGATCCATCAAGAAATCGCTGTGTTGTGGACCTGCGGATCATTCGGCAACGTAGTGAGGAGTTCTTACTTCGGAGGGTACGGCTATTCTAGGCCATCCCCTCATTTGATGAAACCAGGGGACAGTGATTTGTTATTGCCCAAGGAGTGCCCAGACCATCTTAGCCTCTGCCCTCTCAACCCCAAAGAGGCTGCCTTCTTGTATGGATTACTCTTGTGCGCCATGGCGCCCGTGCCGCAGCTGAAGCCGCAAAGGCTACGCGGATGCTACGCGGCTATGCCATGCCATGGTGGGGTGGAATTAAAGTGATCAAACATGTTGCAATGATCCGATACGATCCTTCATCATCTGTGTTTGGACATGTTCTTTAGAACCCAACTTCATGTCATGACCCATGACCCATTATGTTCAGCTTGTCCATTCCCAGGTTGCAAAGTAAAAGATGCATCCCATCAAAAACCATGCTTCTGACAAGCTCACAAAAAGAAGCCGTCAATGGCTTGACTAATTTGACTAGCCGACAGTCTCAGATCCCAGCCATCTGGTCAGTGCCTGAAGGCAAAATAAAGTATCCAGCTCTTTGACAACGTCAGTAACCTCGGCGGAAGAAGACAAACACAAACCTCAACTAGAATCTAAATAGACTGACTGTTCGCTATAAGATCAACAAGTGAAGGGAAATTGTGCGTGTGGCTGGGTCAAGGAGAAATAATGCCAATAAACAGATTCAATCGTGAGCCAGCACTAAAACTTGCAGCAAACATCTTGTACCAGCAGCAATAAAGTCTATGAGGAAAAACATTCCTGCATAGACTGCGTGAGCAAGTATTTGTTGAGTTTGTTACATCTAAGCAGCTCCACAATGCCGTAGATCTCAGCAGCCAGAAGCGAGGCTCCACTTCGCTTGACTGAGATGTTGGAGCGCACCTTGGCAGGCAAACAATCTCTGGGCCATTCTAGGTGAACAAATGTTCACGACCGGCACGGCGCAATGACGATGTGAGTTTGAACATGCTTGAATGATGAGAACTGATGTAGGCATTTATTTGGCAATCCTTGACTCAGCTCTTCTATTTTTTTTTGTGGGTCGAATGGGCACAGCTGCTTTGCTGCTCATCACATTGCCAACCAATGATTGACTGGTAAGGCGCATGGATATTGTCAAAACTTTCTGCCCAAATCTCCAAGCTCTGCAGGGCGGGAACCTTCTCGTCGACATGGACCAGAAAGCTATGACCTCGACATACCTCGACCCAGTATTCAACAGCTTTAAATCACTTTGTAGCCAATTTGGCAGCCTCGAAACTGTTTGGTGCGATCCTGTTGGTGCTGGTGGTGCTACCTGCTATGTCATGCGCTTCACTCTCAAAAAACAAGAGGAGGCGACCTTGCCTCTGGAGACACCAGTGAAGACCTCAGGCAAGTGCGGATTTGAACAATCAAAGGGCTGTACTCTGTGATCTCTCACAACTGTCAACTGTTGGCCAGCTACAATCAGTTTCAACGACCTTTGCACCACTGGATTACTGGATTCTCCACCACTACGGCTTCAAGCAGGATGCAGTGACGCAAACTTTTTGAGATGCGCAATCAGCCGGTCAACTGCTTCCATCATCAGTCTCCTTCACATCTGCTGAGTCTGTTGAACCCTCGGCCAGAAAGCTCCTTACCAGAACGCTCCTGCGAAAGCATGAAGTAGGAGTGAAAGTCATTGGAAATCGGGAATGGGCACAGAATGGACTTCTACAAGTAGTACGAAATTAAGTAGTTGTTAGTTGACAGACTCCTTCAACCGATGAATTTGCTTTGGGCTGTGTGGGGTAGAGAAGCCTGACTTTCAAAGTGGCGACGGCCACGGCCAGCCCTTTCATGCCCTTTCAACATACTCTCAACCGGCCGAGAGAACTGGACGATCCATCACGATCATAAATCATTGATTCAAAGGTCACACGATTCACATGATGATTTAGCCGCTCCATCTAGACTTCGTGTTTCTGCGCGTCCTTCATCTCTCACTTTGATCGTTGCCTCATCTTGCGTCTCTTCTTTTGCAGGCGTCGAGTGCGCTTCCTCAGAATGGGATATGAGCGTTTTGAATCTGCCAAGGTACGACCTTGGAAATGGCACAGGACACACCACGTGACTGTTTGACCAATCCTTCTACCAACTTGTTCTTTTTGTAATCTTTTATAATATTTTATAATCTTTTCCAAGATTCTTCTTCCACTTCCAGCGGAACTTCGAGCGCGCCTGCAAACACAAGTCAAGAGGATCTTTGTGAAGGTTCGACTAGGAAGGATACAAACCCTCCGTGATGCAGTGCTGAGCTTAGCCATCCTTACAACTACAGTAACTACAGGACAACCGCAACCATTCACCTCAAAGACTCCCTGGGTCAAAACACGCAGTGTCACATTTTCTGCCACAAGCAGGAGCAACTCCCACATGCTGCAACTGTGCCTTCTTATAGGGATTGCTTTTGTGCGCCATGGCCGTAGCTGCGCTTGAGAGGACAAACACCACCAGTGAATTGAAATCAAATGGAAATCACAGACCCTGACCGTGGGAAACCTCATCACTTCTGCACTTCAGTCCGCCGAACTCTTCCACAGTTGGCGGCACCCATCAAACAAGAAACAGTTCTTGTGCATCTTCTATACCAGTAGAAAGGATTAGAAAGGATTAGAAAGGCCCGTCTTTTACAGTGCCGTTCGCTTTCCAAGATCTGATTCCTGGCCATGTATAAAACAACAAGCTCTGCACGCTCCAACAACTGCAAAGAATGTTGCGATCGGGTCTGAGACACCGACCAGAGGGTAGATACCGCAGATGTCATTCAATGGTGCCTGTTACTGTTGCTCCAGAGGAAGAGACAACTCACAGCTGAAATTTCTTTGCTGTAGTGTTGAGTGTGCAACGGCAACCTGCACATACTGTCTTCCCTTTACTTAATTCCCCCTTGGCTATTCCTGATGAGTTCAAACACATTCCACATCACCTCAAATGACTCAAATGACTCAAATGACTTTATTGTGGACCTTTCAAGGTTTTTCATGATAGTTATAAGACAAAGCCCGATGCGTTTGGACACCCCAGCTTGGCCTCAACATAGTGCACCCTCCGTCACCACCGGGACCAAACTTGAAGGTGGATCAGGAAAATGGCAGCACAACATGTTCAACATGTGTGTGCGTAATCCTTTCTGTAGCCTGGATACAAAATCTAAGCAATCGGTGCTTTGCAAGTGTGTGAAGGAGCCATATAATCTAGATATATCTAGATAAAACATCAAACAATCACCCAGTTGTTTGCATGGCTGTGCTAATATCTGCTACTCAGCCTCAAATTTGCATACTTTTCAACATGAATCAAATGTGCAAGGCTTGTTACAACTCTGTCCTTCCCTGCTGCTTGAACGGCAAAAGATGAAAGCGATGGCGATAAATTGTCACACTTCCAATAGAAAATAGGGTTTCTCCAAAAAATATCCATAAATCCTCCCAATTAATCCTCCTATATCGTGGTTAATTTCATTTATGATTTCATGCATCAGCTCAAGAATGGATGCCAATGGATTTCGCTGTCTTAGGAGTACAAGAGGATGCCCTCAACGGAGGGGTTCCGTGTGACTTGGCCCCCTCATGCCTTGTTGCTTCATTGCTTTTGGGCGAGTCCTGGTCTTTCCATCAAAACATGTTGAAAATTCGAAAATATTTGACGATTGAGGATTCATCGAAGAAACTTGCGATGCCTGTTCGGGCTTTAATCCGATGCGAAACACATGGTAAATTTTGGCCAATTCATGGAACCCTGAGATTTGATAAGATTTGATGGACTGTGAAATTTCATTTCACAACTATTTTGCCCATCCCTGATTTCAACCACACTTCTCCCAGCCATGTCCTCCGTGGTTGAAACTGCTGTTGAAGCGCTCGCAGCTCGGTATGCCGCCTCTGCCTATGGGGTTACAGCTAACATGCAGTGTACCAAGGTGTTTGAACAATCGCTGCCTGATCCGACTTCAAATCGGGAAAATTGCTAATCACCAACCTGAGCATTCTGTGCACTGGACGCTTGGCAAACATGATTCAGCCATAAAATGTCATAAACGTCACAGTAGAAATTGGTTTTAAGGACGAATCCGTTTTTTGGGTGTCTTGAGGTTGAGACTTTTGGATGTCCATGTTCATGCTCCGAATGTCTTTGTTGTTGTTGGCCAAGTCCGCAATCACTGCCCTGTCAATATCAATCGTGTGCATGTCATGTTGGGAGCTGCCAGGGATCCATAGATCAGCTTAGGTTTGCAGAGAAGCTTTGGTATGGCTAGATTCCAAAGAATCTTAAGAAAGCACATTCGGTGACAAAACAAGATGCAGCCCACCAACCCGAATGCAATCACGTAGAACACTTTTGTGAAACAAGTTATTTGATCAGTCTACATTTTCCCCTGTTACCATACCAGTGCACTGTAGGCTGTGGAATGCCGAAGAGGGTGGAGTGCAAAGTGTGGAGTGTGGAGTGTAAAGTGTAGAGTGTGGAGTGTGGAAGGCGAAGTGCGGAGTGTGGAGTGTAGAGTGTGGAGTGTAAAGTGTAGAGTGTAAAGTGTAGTGTAAAGTGTGGAATGATGTGGAATGTAAAGTGCAAAGTATTAAGTGTAAAGTGTGGAGTGTGGAGTGTAGAGTGTGGAGTGTAGAGCACACAATGGGACACGTCTAGTGCTGCGCTTGCGACGCAAAATGACGATGGAGGTCTCCAAAGTGCTGCGCCTGCCAGGAACCTGCAACGCGTCTTCTGAGAAAACGCCGCAGAAGTATTGCGCCTGCCACACAAAACGATTTTCCACACGTTACGAAACACGCCTGAATGTCACGAAGTGCCACGCCTGCCACGCGAAACGAAGCAACGCAGCGTTTGAAACCTCCAAAAATGACCCCTTTTGCAGAACTTACCATAGGCACGGCCATACGGCCCTCACGCGGACGGTTGCGAACGGTTGCGAACGGTTGCGGACGGTTGCGGATGGTTGCGGTCGTAAACGCAACGTCGAGCGAACGCACCCTCAACCCCCAGACCCCCAGAGTGAAACGGGAACCCTTGCTACGCATTCGGGAACTATACTGAAATTCTTACCAGTCGGGAATCAAAACATGTATCCCTGTATTTGACAAACAAAATGCAGCCCACGAACCCGAATGCAGTCACGTAGAACACTTTTGTGAAACATATTAATTGAACAGTCTTGTGCATGTTTCCCTGTTACCGTACCAGTGCACTGTAGACTGTGGAATGCAGGACAGGGTGGAGTGTAAAGTGTAGAGTGTGGAGTGTAAAGTGTAGAGTGTAGTGTGTAGGGTGTGGAGTGTAAAGTGTAGAGTGCGGAGTGTAAAGATGTGTAAAGTGTAAAGCGTGGAGTGCAAAGTGTGGAGTGTAAAGTGTGGAGTGTACAGTGTGGAGTATAAAGTGTAAAGTGTAGAGTGTGGAGTGTAAAGTGTAGAGTATAGAGTGTGGAGTGTAGAGTGTAAAGTATGGAGTGTAAAGTGTGGAGTGTAAAGTGTGGAGTGTGAAGTGTGAAGTCTAGAGTGTGCAGTGTGGAGTTTACGGTGTAGAGTGTGGAGTCTAAAGTGTAAAGTGTAGAGTGTGGAGTGTAAAGTGTAGAGTATAGAGTGTGGAGTCTGGAGTGGAAAGTGTGAAGTGTAAAGTGTCGAATGTCAAGTGCAAAGTGTAAAGTGCGGAGTGTAGAGTGTAGAGTGTGGAGTATCAAGTGTGGAGTGTAAAGTGTAGAGTGTGGAGTGTGGAGTGTAAAGGGGAAAGTGTCGAGTGTAAAGTGCAGTGTGGAGTGTGGAGTGCAAAGTCTGGAGTGTAAAGTGTAAAGTGTGGAGTGTAAAGTGTGGAGCGTAAAGTGTGGAGTGTGGAGTGTAAAGTGTGGAGTGTAAAGTGTGGAGTGTAGAGTGTTGAGTCTGAAGTGTACGGTGTGGAGTGTAAAGTGTAAAGTGTGGAGTGTAAAGTGTAAAGTGGGGAGTGTCGTGTGTAGAGTGTGGAGTGCTGTGGAGTGTAAATGTCAAGTGTGATGTCTGGAGTGTAAAGTGTGGAGTGTGGAGTTTTGCGTCTGCCCAGACAACATGACTTTGGACACGTTTGCAGACGCATGAGAATGTCACGAGGTGGCACGCCTGCCACGCAAAACCACGTTACGACTTGCTTTGAACCTTGAAACAGGACAGGTTTTGCAGCTTCCCCCATAGACACAGGTTTTTTGCTGTCGTTTCCTTTTTCATTTTCGGTTTCATTTTCGTTATTTTTTTCATTTCCTCTTTCATTTTCGTTTTCTTTTTTTTTCTTTGTTTTTTTAATTTTAATTTGTCATGTTCATATTTGTGTTTTCATGTCCGTTTTTGTTTTGATTTTTTGTGTGGGTTAAGGTATATGTGCGTTTTCTTTTTTCAGTTTTGCTGTCGTGTTTTTCTTACTTTTCATTTAATTTCTTATTTGATATATATATATATATGTACGTAATATTTTTCGTTTCTGATTTTGCTTCGATTCATTTTCGATGCTGAATGACAAGTACATGATGGCAAAATGCAAAAAAGGAACAAGTCTGAACATGATAATATTAACTGCACATGAGGGAAACACGATAGACAAATGAGAATGACATTTTCACAGGAGAATGAAAAAATGAAAATGATAATTTCACATGATCGGAGAATGATATGAAACAGGAAAAAACATGAAAACCAAAACGAAAAAATGAAAAAAAATCCTTGGTCCGGACTCAGTCTGTGGCTGTAAGATTCCCATTAAACCAGAGACGCGAGACGAGACAGGTGGGAGCACCAAAACGAGCATTTCGTGCGAGACTTCCTCCAATTTTCACACTTTGTAGCTTCAACATCGACGTTTTCTTACGAGTTTTCCTTAGAACCTGAAAATTGGCTACCTGAAAATCGATGTTTTGTGCGAGGCCTCCGTCAATTTTCAGCACATCTCACAAAATGCTACGCCCACCACGCAATTTGCACCTTGTCAGCCCTGACAATGCGATTCGCACAAAACACGCAACATGACACGTCTAAAGTGCTGCGCCTGCCACGCGAAATGACGATGGAAGTCGCCAAAGTGCCACGCCTGCCACGAACAATGCAACTCATCTTCTTGAAATTGACGCAAAAGTATTGCGCCTGCCACACAAAACGACTGCCAACACGTTATGAAACGTGTTGGACTGTCACGAAGTGCTACGCCTGCCACGCGAAACGAGGCTACGCGGCATTGGAAACTTCCAAAAGTGACCACTTTTGTAGAACTCGCCATAGGCACGGCCATACGGGACCGCCCGCAAACGGTTGCGGACGGTTGTGAACGGTCGCGAACGGTTGCGGTCGTAAACGCAACGTTCGGCGAACACACCCTCCACCCCCAGACCCCCAGAGTGAAACGGGAACCCTTGACCCTTGCTACGCATTCGGGAAAAACCATTGTGTTTTTTCATGTTGTTTTCCTTGTGGTATCTGATTTGAAGAGTTTCACAGTTTCACACATTTTCACACCCATGCCTCCCACAGAACATGGTACCGAGCTACCGCGCCTGAGTTCAGCGCTGCCACGTTTGTCTGGGCTGAAACCATAACGGAGCAAGACAGGGCCCATGACCTGGCGCCGTGACGCGGCCTCCATGCTTTCGACGTTTGAGTTCCGTGCTTGATATACTTTAGAACATTTTAGAACATGTTATAACATTTTATAACTACACTTTATCGGACTTTATCTCGGCTATTCCGACTCTGGATGTCTCTGGTTTAGCGGGCTTCTAATGTGTTTGTGATCAAACAGTGAAAATGAAGAGATGCCAATCCAAGGCTAATCTGCCAGGCTCTGCGGCTGCGCACTATTTCCTCCCATAGCGATATAGCCCCTTCGCAGAAACGCCTGAGCCTTCAAATGCACAAGCATGTGGACTCAGGGCCCGTATTAACTCCTGTCCACCAAATCTCCCCCACTAAGTACTAAGACTGAAAGATCTGAAAGTAATCTCTGGGAATGGCTGAGGATCTCTGGAACTTTGCTCTGTGTTGAATGACCCAGTATCGCCATGTGCCGCCTCTGAATCTAAGGCACATTAAGGCACTATGGAGTCCCTGCACTGCTGTCTTTGCTGGTCTTTAGGTGTTCAACTGTCCAAACAGCCCATCCTGGGAAGAATCTGGATACAATCACCCCAAATCTCAAATGCGTGACTCCATTCACATGGCATGGCATGCGGCACTACGCTAACAGGATATTAGTAGTAGTGTGAGATAGACCTTCTGTGCTAGCTCACACCAACAATAACCATGGCAAAATGCATTCTGCCCACCAGCAAAGAAACAGTATCACAACATATGACAACATAATTCATCACAATGTCTCTGAACTTCAGGAGGACACGGTTGACAACCAGCTCTCACAAAAACTGGCTCTTTCTTGGCCAGATCATTGAAATTGGAAACGCATTGGGTTGACATGCGCACAGCGCACAGCGCCCAGCGCTGTGAAAAGGGCCTGTTTAACACACGGAAACCAGGGCAGCTGGTAATCCACGGCATAAAACATGATTTCAATTTGTCAACGGATTGCATGTCTGATTACTTCTACAGTGGTAAAGTGTACAAACATATACAAACATATAGACCAACGAGACTTGCTTGGAGCATATAAGCTCGATTCGGTGGTAGTCTCCTGCATAAGCACGGAAATGTGAGCTACGCATAGAATACACAGCTTCGAACTTCAAACGCTCAAATCGCTGTAGACAATGAGATCGGCTTGCTCAATTGATAACCTTTGGGTTCGCATCTGAGAAATTCTAGTCATGACAACCATGCACTTGCATACACCTGACAAAGCTTGCTTAGATAAGCTTACGTATTCATTCTATGAGGGAGGAGAGAACTCTTCTGCTTTTACTTTTACATCTTTTGCCATGATACCATTGGCAGAAATGTATGTTTTTTGGATCAACTGACAACTTAGTATATTTTACCACATCATACCTATATATACCTAGATGACATTGGACCCCACGAACCAAACACCATCGCATGTCACCGAATCACCACAGAAGCATCCAATACTTCCGTGGTGCTGGTTCTCTTGTCAGCGGATCAAAATCCAAGGGAACTACGCACAAACCAACACCACAAAGACAGAAACAGCTTGGAAACCAAGGATAAACAAGGTCTAGTCGCTACCGCTCCGCCGCAAGAGGCACCTATGCTGCATATTGCTTACAGCCGCTTTGCCGAAAACGGCTTGCAGGGAGAATTCAACGGATTTGGAGAGTGTGATCCGCACGTTGCGCGGCGCAAAGCGCTCATCACTCGGATTGTCTGCTGACCGCCAGGTCCATAGTTTTCGGTCTCCGCTCTTTCTAGGAGCCGCCTCGATGGGACGAGTCTTTCTGGAACTTCTACTGACAGATATTGACAGTTTCCAGCAGCCTGTCGTGCTGCATGCCTCGTCTCAACTGCGCGATTGGAGCTGTTCTCTTCCAAGCTCTTTTCATAGCAATGCCTTGAGCATCTCAACCACAGCAATTTTGCAACAATGATCAACAACTCGCATTCACATGTATTACCCCTGACCATTTGCGTGCTCTCACCCACAAACTGCTCAAGCAAAGTCTAAGCAAGTGGAAGCTTCCCGCGCTTATTGCCAAGCTGACACCAAGGCTGGAAAAATTGGAACCATTCATGCAAAATCTCAGGAAGTGACCAGAGATGACCAGAGTTTTCATCCCTTGTTTTCAGCATCTACACTGTATACTCTTCCACGACTTGATCTTGCATGGAGCATCCCTGGGAAACTCAGGTTAATGAACAAAGCAGTGGGTCATAATATGTCATAATATGGTCATATCATATTATCATTCATGTCACATTCATATCATGTCTGTCTTTCAAATTCTCTCAGTGGACACTTGGATACCCAGTGGATACTCAGTGGATTTCTTGGGTCTGGCCACTCCCTTGCAATTGAAATCTCCATATCCCTGTAGACTCATCGGACTTTGTATCGACTTGGCCTGATTTGGATTGAACAGTTGTTGTGCACTGTCCAAAAAACAGCTTAGTGGTGCTTAGTGTAATGTACGGGTAACTGTTTCATCATACTTGTTCCACTCTTTTTCCAATCTGATCCATGAACACTGTGCAATTTTTGCGACGTGCATGGCTACAAGTCTGTGGCATGTTGAACAAAATTGGTGTCTTGTGAAGTACATTTGACACATGCGAAGAATATGGCCAAAATCCAACCAACACACACACACACACGCATACACAGGAAGAGATGTATTCTTCACCACGAACATGTTGATAGCGTGCTTGCCTTCGGCATAGTTTACATCGCAACACAATGTAACTTGCCAGTTGAGACTAAAGTCACTAAAAAATGTGAATCAAAAGGCTTCTGGACGATATCTGCAGTTTACAAAAAGAAAGGCAATCATGAAAGACCTTAAAATGGACGCATGCTACGAGTTTGGCTTGATTACAAAGCACCGATGATCACCACAGGGAGTTGAAGGGCCTCGCTTCAAACCGGCTGCCCTTCAATAGCCCAGCCCGTGCTGCAAGCAAATTTCAAATTTTGACACCAGACATCACAAAACAATACAATCCCAAGTTGATACGATTCCGCAAAGATCCGAAGATATCCGAAGAACCGTGAGTTCTTGACTGCTTGCTGGCTTGGTCCTGGAATCGCGTCCATACGCACAAGGAGCCCACTCCTACTGACTCCTGCTTCACAGCAAACCAAGAAATGGACTCTCGCTTCTTGTTAAAGTCAGTTCAAAGTACTGCTTCTGTCAATCTCGAGGTATTTCAATGGTAACTGGAGGGCGATTTTATCTGGGAAATTTTGTTACGCAGAATCATGAGCCAATAATAAGCCAATAATTTTGTGGCTAGTTCGACGCGTAGTGTCTTCATTTATGTTCTACTCCCATCTGATATCATCGCTGGAATATCTGGAATCCAAAAAAATCTGGAACGTGTTGAACCATGTTGAACCTATTGAATCTATTGAATCTATTGAACCTGTTGCACTGAATCTATTTGCAATATGTTGCAATCTGAATGGACGAGGTCCTGGAAAACTTTTCCAGGCAGCTGTGGACTGTGGACAGTGGACTTTTTAGTTTTTTTTGGTTGCAGTGGAAGTCCAGCGCTGGAAAAACAGGATCCGTCTCCATTGTCACCACAAAAGTAATAGGTAAGCCAAGAAAAAACACTGACCCCAACCGGAGCAGCACCAATACTCCTGAGAACGATGACACGTTGGAAAACTGCCCGAACCTCCACTGCAGTTTTTTTTGGTAGTGCCTGCATACCACGTCATTTGACAATCTCCGCCTCAGCTACTCCTTGACTAAAGCTGCCAAGGTGGAGATCTCTCAGCGAGAAAAATACCATGGTGACTCTGTTCTCTGAGAGATCTCCTGGGCCAGGCCTTGAGAAAGAGGACACGGACGGACACGGATGAATCTATCTATCTACAAGTGAAAGCAAAGGCTCCCAGAAAGCCTCGTTTGCTGCTCCAATTTCCCGCTGCTACCCGGATATCCCGGATGAATGGTGCAAGTAGCCTCTTGTAAATGAGCATGGTGGTCGAGCCTTTTCATGTTTACAGAAGTTCAAGCGGTGTGAGAATCCATTGGACAACCAGAGTCAACAAACTGAGGCTTTGCTCGTGACAGACTGTAGAACCTTCAGCCACAGTTGCCATCATTGTTCTTCCCCTTGCAAGAAAGAACAGTACCTTGGATCTGCCGAGAAAACCGCATGACCTCTTCCAAATGTGACCGGTCAAACCAGCGGCAGCATGCGGCAGCCAAGGCCATGGCGCTCACTGTGAGCCCACAGTGCAAAGGCCTGAGTCCTTGGTATCGCTTCCAATGTGTGCCAAAGCCCTGGATAGCCAATAGCAGCTTCCAAAGCCTCACATCGTGCCCACTTTTGTGTCTCGGGCCCGGGCTGAATAGAAGCTATCAATGTGCTCAAAGCCTCCAGAGCAGATCCGAGAAGCTTGCTCCATGAGCCCATGGATTCGGAGCAGTTGAAGCAAAGCTGTCACATATGCGTTGATCGTCTCTGATCGTCTCTGCTTAGCAATTTCAAATAGGTGCAAATGTTGTACTAAAGACTTTCAATCCATCAACCCATTCATGATCAACATCACCCCAAGCATCCTGAAGCATCCCCGGGATAGGAAACACCTTTTGGCCACGAAGAGTAGCCTTTCAATTTCACATTGTCACCTCAGTGGTTCCCTCTCAGCAAACCAGAACCCATGAACTTTTCAGATCTCTTCTGTGTCAACTTACAGCATTCAAATGCCAAAACTCAGTGCCATGCCCAGATAGGTCTGGTCCATCCACTGGGAAGGTCGAACAAATGGATGCTCAAAACTGTGCTGAATCTGTGAAGTACGCAGGAAGTAATCAAATCAAAGGCTTTGTATCCAAAGGTTGGACAAACCAACTCTGGTTGAATATATATAGTATATTTCCTTTGTTTCCTCGTTTCATAAATCCTGGTGCACCACCACATACAACTGAAAATTCCGTCTCACCTCTTGCCGCAGGACACCTCAATCTACCTAACTCTCACCTATCCTCACCAAAATTTACACAACAGGTAGTCATAATATGTCATAAATAAATAGCATTAAATACTATAGGCACTTTGGATTCTGATCTTTTTCTATGCCCGCCTGGTTCGATGCCAATTTGCTTGTGTAGTCACCTGGGTACTGATGCTCCAGGTTCATATCGACGACGAAAAAACAGTGCTTCCCTATGGCCCCTTGTGCCATTCAAGGCAACCACCAGAAGCCGAACAAACATCGAAGTCATCAAACATCAAAAGAAAGAACATCTTTTGAACTAATTGTATCATATTGTATCTAATTGTAAGATATTCACAGCACCTTCAATTGTCCCAAACTAAAAACTGACCCACCTGAATTCGGCTGCAATTGGCTATCACTCAGGCGGCCACCGAAACGAGAGTCTCCATCCCTGGAGAAATTGCGCTCGTTTAAGCGCTGGTATGGTATTGGTAGGCAGAAAATTCAGGTTCCTCATACTCCTTTAACATCCTTTAACTATGTGGGCCAAACTGGAGAATGAATGACATTAATGGCTGGCTTCAACTTAGAAAAAATCCCAGAGGGGCAAGGTTTGCAGATATTTACAGTGTCTTCACTTTTCTGTTCCCTACGAGCACATTGCATCTGCGAGACATGTGAATCCTTCACTGATTCAGATTCGCCGGCACCAGCGTCTTGGTATTCTCATACGTTCTGGTCCAGCATCCCCCGACCGATTTCTGAATCCAAGGCAAAATGATGAAGCGGATTAAGATCCTTTGATCTCCCTGCCTTGCTTGCCAGAATTGCTCCACCGTGGTTGTAGACATATTGGCCTCCTGACCAAAAATTCGAGAAACTCGGATCCGGAGATTTGCAGGTTCAGTCTTAGCTGAAAACGTATGAAAAGAACCTGTCGGTTCAAAGAAACATCCAGGTAGATCACTGCCCTCATGAAGTTCACTAGCTCGAGCTTCAGACCGACGTGATACTGTTGATTGTTTGCATATTTTGCATTTTTGTTTGCTCCTCAAAATAGTGAGAAATTCTCAATGCACTCTCATGAAGTGTTTTGTTTGCCATTGCATCAATTGTATCAAGGAGGTCAATGTCCCCTCAATTGCTCGCTCAATCTACTTCAGTCACCCGAGTTATCCGACAAGTTGATGATTCTTGCTCCCCAAAAACAGGTCCGAACAAACACGAAAACATTTGAATTGCTTCCGACACGCCTCAGTCGTCTCCCCAAGTAGCGGACTTAGGCCAGATGCAACCTCATGACATGTTCACGACCCACATGCAAAATGCGGCAGGGGAATGTCACAATATTTCACGAAGGCCATGAGCACGATTGTGCTATCCTTTGACACTTCTATGCACTCTTCATTCCTCTAACCTTGGCAAGACTACGTACCCTCTGGTGAACTAACAGTTCGCAATGGAAAATGGCTATTTATAGTGGATTTTCCCATTAAGAATGGTGGATCTTTCCATTGCTATGTTAGTTCACCAGAGGGTAGATCTTCCCACACTTTGATCACGAGCCGCTTAGGTCTGAGGTCTCATGCTGGGGGTATCATCATCGGAGCCATTGGAGCGCTTTTAGCCTTGCGGCAAATGGCATCAGCGCCGAAGTCCGTCTTGTCTGACAAGCACTAAACACATTGAAGAGAAAACCTGTAGGGAAAATGATATAGGGTAAGAAGTTGTGACCCATTATTTCCACCAGAACCTTTCAGTGTGTCATTTGCGTTGTCCTTTTTTCACCCCCTCCTGGTATAGCCCTGCACCAAGGCTCCCAACCAGCGAGCTCTCCCGAAGCTCTAGGGAGTTGTGCCTGGAGTATGACATGCCGCATCTGAGATCCTTGTGGTGAGACTCTGAGACCTAGCAAAAGGCGCTATGGCAGCTATGGGCTACCATTTTTCGAGCCTTGTTTTAAACGTCTAATGTGGTCACCCAATAATACGCTACCAGCAAATTCACCAAAAATAGGTCCTTCGTGGCTCTACAATGTGCTCTTGGATGCTGATGACTGACATCGATGGCACGCTGAAAACATATGAAACACTTTGTACCACTTCTGACCCTGTCTGCAATGCCCGCCTGCTGTGCATCAGCCTCAGTTGTTCAAACACTGTATTGAAAAGGACACCTGTCATCCAACTTTGGAGAGCCACACAACCTTCCGGGCCAGAAAGAATCAGATACTATTCAATTTATTCAATCATACTGGATATCAGAACACATCAAATATTAAATCATACTGCTATGTAGAATCTCTTTGGGTATCTGAAAATAGTCTGAAAATGGGGGTACCCCCCCAAATGGCTATTTTGATAGGGAAACATGATGAGAACCAATTCTTTTTCGCTTCAAATTTGTACCAGGCAGCGGCGGGACCCAGTCTGCGCGATCAGTGTCCTGGCGGTGAAGGGATTCCATGGTGATTATCCCAACCCCAGCCAACCACTATAGTTATCTATAGTTGACAAAGTTGACACCAAATGGAAAAAAAACCATGGGAAACTTTACAGCATCTTCAAGGCATTTGACTGGCTCTGAGAGAAGTCGTCTCTGCTTGATTTCTTTTTTCGTACATTCCTGTGATAGATCCAAGTCCAATGAAATGGAATACCAAATCAGGTCCAACATCTCGTGGCACTGACATGCTCTTCTGTCAGTGATTCAGCCTCTGCCATGGCTGCGAGGTTGCTACCACTCAACGAGCGTAAAGAATGCAGATTGATTTGAACCTCGGAGAAATGAAATTCGCCAGTCCAACTGGATATACATGAATGCACACAGTTAACATAATTGTAAGATGTTAACGAAACGGTAAACACGGCAATGCGCCTGCGCACAGACACAGACACAGACACAGACACATTTTTTTCCTTTGCACCATCAAATTCTTTGCAGAGGTTTTCAAATTTCTACCTCCACTCAGCAATGAAATCTGCCAGGGCGTTCTCACAGCCCAACCTTTCAATGTTGGCAGGCAAAGCTTTTAACATCACAGCAACTTCTTGATCCACTTCATCCTGCAAAGAAGACCCTCCACTCGGACCGCGTGTGGTCACTGGGCGGGTGAGTGCTTCCAAAACATTCAAAAAATCCGGGAAAATTGGTAAATGAATCATGGATGGAAAAGCAATCACTGCCTTCAGCAGGCTATCTTGCGTCAACGGAAAGGAAGCCAATTGAGCGTGTAACTCTTTGAGAGCTGGACACTCTAGAGCCTCCAATGGATTTCTGATCGGCGGCAGTTCCTCTTTGGACTCCGCCATGTCATCCTCCAATGGATCTTGGGTAGCTGGCGGCATTTCCGGCATTTCCTTCATCGGCTCAATCGGCTCCGCCATGTCAGGGTCATTGGCAAGGAGGTAAGATAGCACCTGCTAGACACACTCCAGTGACTGAAAAAAAGCCAACAAAAGGAGCTCAAAGTGGCCAAAAGGATAATGTGATATGATATGATATCGATCTGGATAAATAACTTAATGTCATAATTATTATATATGATTATGTCATACATATATATATTATATTATATTATATTATATTATATTATAT
>Ga0126342_10003023_pt1 | contig 27268 bp, 25 predicted proteins | sample Cyp1metagenome_FD_92528 | JGI IMG/M metagenome (GOLD analysis project Ga0126342, IMG submission 92528) | Coral microbial communities from Lord Howe Island, Old Settlement Bay, Australia - Cyphastrea 1 metagenome | ecosystem: Host-associated > Invertebrates > Cnidaria > Coral ... | reverse complement strand
TTTGAAAGAAAAAAATAAATTGGAAGGTTTTGAAAAGGAAAGGAAAAAAAAACACATTTTGAGCATCCTGGAGTAGATTTTGGAATATTCTATCTAGGGGGTCCGAATATATAGTTTAGTATTAGGTCAAAAAAACCTGGTTTTTTTCAAAAAAAAAAACGCCCCCTACGAAACTGGATTCTATCTACTCCAGGATTGTTATACATATATATATATATATATATATAAATATATATATATATATAAATATGTATATAAACTATTGTAAACTTGTTGATCTACAATATCCCCAAAAAATGGGACAGCCCGAATTTTGGCGCTCTCTCTCCCATCTCTATTGCTGCTTTGAGGGTCAAGGTATTCAAGTTCCGGGTCAGTTGTGAAGCTGCCTTGAAGCAATTATCTATGTGTCAGAGTTTGGAAATAATACTAAATTCATCATTCAATTGATACATGCCTCTACTCAACACGATTCATGACACTGAGTTTTACCATACTGCATTCCCACCACATCTCACCACTCATCTCGTACCTCCTAAAAGACGTAGAAACAGAAATTGATCACTCATTTGAGAGTGTGAGTTTACCAAGCTCGCTCTTTTTTGAGGCTGCTCCACATTGAAATTTCATGATATTTCAGAGTGCCAATGCATATGCTACTTGAGCAATGGCTGCTAAACCCCTGTTGGTTGATAACTAGTTAGGGGTCAAAAACTATCCTTTACATATTGGGGATTGTTATCTTCAATGAACTGTGAATCCCGCGTTCAGAAGCCGGACCAAATAAACCATGAAAAACATCCCTATCCCATCTCATTATACTAGTTGGTCACTGTAATAGGTCATAAGCCCCATTAAACCCGGCAGTATAATCCCCTATTTCATCACCAATCAACCAGGGTATGGCCCATTATACATTATCTATTGTATAGATGATTATAGATGATTATCAAGTATGTTTCCATGATCATGTATATCCATGCGTCAATGATATCCCCATATGTCAATAATAATAAACCACTGTAAATCCTATTACCCTCTGGCAAAACTAACAAAGTCACCATCTTTTTTTGGTAAAGCCACTAGAAATTTCCATATGTTCAATATCTTCAATTTTCAATAGCCATGTTAGTTTACCGGAGTAATTACCCAAACCAATCAGCTTGGTGACATCTCACCACCTGGGTCACCACCTGTCTCTGGGGCTCTCCACAGTAAGGTAGGCTTCGACGTAGCGAAGCGATGCGCCTGAAAGCCACGGAGATCTAGTGGAATATGGTAATTTGAATGTTATATATATATATAAACAAATGTGTCTACATATATATATACATATATATATATATATATCGTGTATATATATGTGTATATAGATATATATAGTGTGTATATATAGTGTGTATATATATATACATTATATGCATCTATTAATGTGAGATTCAACCATTAAACATGGTTTAAAGCCAAAAGCAACTAGTCCAAGTGCAGGATTCACTTAATTGAAGTAGTCGACTTGAACTTTGAAACTGTTTTTTGCTGGAGGTCTCCACGAAAGTGGTGTCATTTCTTGCCAAAGTGAAAAGGTACATATTTGATTATTTGGTTGCAAGGAATTGAAACGCCGACAAAATCTTGAACGCTACATTCTACTTTTAAGTCCGAACTCTTAAACATGGTGGATGGTTTCAAATCACTTACGAGGTGCAAACCGAAAAACAAAAAAAACACGTGAACCATTAGTTGGTGAAATTTCCAGCTGCCTTTCGCCCCTTCGCACTCTTTTATTTATTATTTGTTTTTGTTTGAATTCGTTACTTTCCATTGCAATACTGATCAAACATGTTTTCACCCTCCATCAATGGTCTTGGAAGCCTTCAGCAAAACTATATAGTAAAACAGCCATGCTTGCTTGATGGACACCATTCTTCAGTATTCTTCCGTTGCTGCAATTCGCGTTTTGGTTGGGCAAAACCAACCAGTTCTACTATTTACATACACTATGTATAGTACCCCCAAAAAGATAGACACATCAAGTCTTACTAAAATAATGATAAGCCACTTGTCTATCCAGCAACTTCACAATCTTCGAGGTTTTCCCTGTGGCACCATGTGGCACCTACCAGGGCAAGTCCAGTGAAACAAGCTCCGCAGCAAGTGCAGGCCTTTGTAGCTTGCGGCTGGTTGTGGCAGAGGTGGTCCAACCCATGAATTAGTTGGTTTGCAACAGACGGGATTGGTTTTAGCACTATTAAACATCTGGATTTCACGAGCAGAACTATGGTTTGGTTTGGTCAGGCCAACTATGGTTGGGGCAAGTTAATAACTATCAACACATGGGATTTTGAACACATCAATGTAGTAGTGTATAATCCCATGCACGCAAAAAAAATAGGAGTATACTGTACACTGTATACCAAGGAACAGATTGTTGCTTATCAAATACTGGTGGGAATTAAGCGTTGAAACTTGGTTGGTAAAGTATGGTTGAGGATTTAGCAAACAAATGGGACATAAAGAACCAATAGGATTTAATACAACATAATTTGGTTGGTTGGTCAAGCATGTTCAACTAATCTAGATTTGGATTCAACAAACAACTTGCCTCTTGGCAAATATATATATATATATCATTATATAACCAGCCATCTTATGGCGAGAGAATGAGCTATAATGAGGGTTTATGGCTGTTGCTTGGGATAAAACTATATAAGCATGACATGGGGATACAACAGAACTGTACCAGCTATACTATTGGTTTGTCCCAGCAGGGTGCTTTGGTAGCTGCCCTTCCATTCAAATTCGGGGCTGTCTGAACATTGGGTCGCCTATCTTAACCACTAGTTCATGGTCAATCTCTCTACAGACATGTGGAACATTGCCACCAAATGCAGACACAACAGTCTCTACACCAAGCAGTGGAAGTATAACAGCTATACCGCGTGGGACAAAGCTATGGGTCACATGGGTCACCATCAATTTTAGGCTCATGCACAGAATACAGAGCATCGTGTTTGCACTTGCACCATCTTTAGTTACTATATTACAGTCCTTACTATGGGTGCGAATCCATAACAACCCACGGTTTGAGACACATGATCAAGCATGTATGTATGTATATATATATATACACACACACATCATCTTCTCTGGCCTCCCAGTTTTCCTTTTCAAGAATCCCATGAATTGCCTGCCAGTCTCAATTCTAGTACAGGTCCAAATTAACGAGTCGCATCGCTATTCTGGCCACAGGAGGCCACTGAACTGGGACTGCCCACTGACGTCATTGGCAAAGTGGTGCAACTCGGCGTGTGCGAGGCACCATTGGCTGAGCACACGGTGGAGCAGTCGACTGTAGCTGCCAAAAGGAATTGCTGCAAGTTGGTTGACATCGTGCCTACACTCTTCTTGGTGATATCACATATCCATGCTTCATCAATTTTCAGTATAGTCCTTAAAAAACGTAAAAGTGAATCATCACTGTTTTAGGTTCGGATTGTAATTTTCTATCTGTTTGGGCGGTTTGCTGTACAGTACAGTGCTGCAGCTTGTACTTGTTTCAAAAATAATCCAACAAAATCTTCATCCACGGCAGAATTCCCATCACGGGTGACAATTTTCCCAATGAACCCAGGTTGGGAAGGCACGAAACATCACGAAACCATCCATTTTTGAGGATGTGAGCATATAGGTTTTGATTGAATACCCCAAAATTTGATGTCTGATTTATATTGATTTATAATTTTCTCATAGAAATAGGATGAATAGATGCCGGCTCAAAGCCCTGGCGCTGCGGAGACAAGTTGGCAACACCTTTTTTCATGACAACGCGTGCAAACACCTTTTATAATTGGTTGAAATCATGAATAGATTAGAATTCACCATAAATATATACAGTTGTTGAGGTCCAATCACCTTTTGCAAAAGGTTCTTTGAACCCCCGAAAACCATCGAAAACCCTACCTAAATCACTAAATCGTCCTAAATAATCTTCTCGACAGGTTCTGGGAAGCTGAAGGATGCTAGAATGTGGGCCCGCACAAGTTACAAGTTGGTTTGTGTTCCCTGACACCCGGAGTTGTTGGCCTAGATAAAAATACAAGCATAATTGATGGCTGATTGGGACACCCTGTCAGACAGTATCCGATATTCATCCCAGCTCTATATGCCTGTAAGTCAGTTAATTATAAATTATAAATGGGACATCGGAAATTACCAGTCAAGGTCTGAAAAAAAGAGGAACAAACTAGATTCAACTAGATGACATGGCTCGGCATTCACCTATTCAGTTCCGATTTGCTCCTGCAAAACGTCATAAATTCTACCATCAAACCCTTGCGTAATGAGAGGCTAGTCACGTCCTAGTCAACAGTGTCAACACAACAACAGTCAAGTAGCTTCAAGGATCCTCACCACATGAAGATAGAAATTGGGCATACAGAAAAGCTGTTTTAGACCCTGTTGCTTTGATCTGTTTTGATCCTTCCAATTTGGCTGCGATTCAGCCAGCAGTGGCTGGTGGCCGCTCGCATTCAAGTCGTTAACTTTGGTCCCCTCATTGCCTCATCCATCTTTTGCCTCAAACATTTACCCCAGATCTGGCCGCAGTGGGTCCTATCCAGATGATCTTGTGCGTCAAACGACACCTGAGGGTATGGAGCCAGAAGGTTGCGGATATCTGATTTTGACTGGTAAAAAAAAACGAAGGCATACCAAGCAAGTAAGCAGGCCTCGATTATACCTGCCAAGGCGTGGATGTAAACCTACCCAGAAATTTCCCGAACGTACTCATGCGGTACTGAGCATTATCATCTGACCAATGTATATATATAATTATATATACCCTGTGGATCCAAGTACTCTCTCAGAATGAACCTGCTGAAACTTCTGCTGAGGGCAGACTTGGGGCCAACTTTGGCTGGTAATGGACTTGGGGGTCCAGGTCCTCCCTGAGGTAAAGTTGGCTCAAACAGATTGTTTTCCCAGAGCTTTTCGATAATGACATCACTAGTGAGACAAGATGAAACTAGCATTGGCCTTTTGTGAACATCCACATCTTCACTGCTGGCACAAGACATGTTGATCATCATCAAATATGTGTTCAACATTTCGGGGTCTGGCTAACGATGAACCAAATGTCAACTTGAAAACATTCTTAAGGGATGTTTATTTGGCCATGGGCCTACTCCGAGCTGCTGCCATTAGAAGTGCCTCCCCCCTATGCACTGCTGTGGAGATGGTGGGAGATGTGGGATGTGTGAAACTATGTTGCATCCAACGTGCATGTTCACATACCTGCTGCATGTCGCGCCAAAAAGGCTCAGGAACATCCAGCCTTAGGTAGGCCAAGTAAGATGGCAAGTCTTGTGGTGGAGCACAGGGCGGAGGATGGGACCAGGGTGATCTCATCACCAATGAAGTTCAAAGTCTCTGTGACTTGAAAGCATGTAATTTATGGGTTCGTTCCCAAAGAAAAGTGTCAGTTTATATATCACAAGGTTCGTTTTGAGTTAGTTATATACTAGTAAATCCAGTCTTGGCCACTTATGCTAGGTGAATGGCCAACTTTGCTTCGATGGTATTCAGTCCTACGTGACACACTTTGCCCCAGACACCATGACCAATGAGGCCCTTACACATTTTATAAGTTTCAGCAGGTTCATTCTGAGAGAGCATGAAACACTCGGATCCACAGGGAAATTGGCAGTTAAGAGTTTGCTTTTGCCAGGGCCGTGCCGTTTGCAATTGGCAAAGAGACCATATCAAGCCTGGAGTCTTTAGCTCAGTTTGGACAGTCAGGACAACTGGCATTTTGCATGTCTTGAAGAGAAAAAGCTAGAACAGTTGTCATAGAGTTGCCTGCTGGCCCAGGCCTACGATGATGACCTAGTCCGGAACTACAACCTTCTGTCAGAGTTCATGGTGGCGACCCGTGGGATTTTGGGTGAGTCAGGCCTCCCCCATGTCAAAGACATTGAAGTCACCTGTCATTTATTTCAAAACATTGAGCGATGCACCTATTGCAATTTCATTCATATGGTGCTGAATTACCTTTTGCAAACAAGTCATTTTTCCCGATATCTGAGGCTGGGATGTTGCTATCCACTCTGTTGCACAACTGGCACCATGACAAGTACAACATCAGAGGAGGGAAAAAGTTCATACGGGATACTCATTTGCAAAAAAAAAACATGCATGTATGCATTCTATAATATATATCTGGACATTCCTTCATGATTTGTTTTTACTCTTGCCTCCCAATTGGGACATTGGCCCATCTGAGGATTGGGCCAACTTGGAAGCGAACAGGCTGCATGCCATGCTGAGTCATGTGCACTTCCTGGTTCGGAAAAGCTTGAACAGCAGGCCAGTTGATCACACCATCAAACAACGGTTCCTCACACTTTTTTGGGAGAAACGACCAAAATTTGAACTAACTTCAGGCGTGAAAAGATCATCGTCTTGAAGGCGCTGTACCACAGGTTCATCAGTGGTCGGAAGGTGTGGGTGACATGTTCCAAAAAAGTTGTATTTACAACATTTATGGGGACCACACTGGCCAGGTTCATGATCGGGACCCTACTACTGAGTTTCCAGATCAGGCAAGGCATTCTGATGTCAATATATTAGTTCCCTCTTGGACATGAACTGGATTTCTGTCGGAGGTGGTAGCACTTGCGGTTGAGCTGGATGATGAGCCGATCATTGTCGAAGCAATTCAGGCAACTGATATGCAATACTCGATATGCATATTACTAGCTAGTTTGGTTTCCCTTTGGGTCTTGGGGTTCGAACATCCGCTCATGCAGGAACCTGTGCTGATCAAGGCGCCTCATTGCAACGTGTGCTGAATTGTCGCAAAATCCTGGCAGACTTGCCATGTTTGACACATTGCAAACAGGATGAGGATCCAGAGGAAACACCTGAGGCCAAACATTCAATTGTATGATCTTGTATGCATTTTGTGTTTTTTTTCGAGTAATTAAAAGTACAGTGCAAACATTTTTCGAATGTAATTGAGCTACCCATTTGTCCATCCAGGCTTTGATGGCCCCGGTGGTGAATGAGAACCCTTCCCCAGAGATCTCCAAAGATCTGGGGACCGATAAAGATGTGCTCAGCCCAGTTGCACATCATATTCAGCCACAAGGGTTTTATAAAACCAATTAAGGTGTGCACAAAGTGGCCTCAGGCTTGTGATGTTCCAGCTGCAGAAGCCTGTGCGGAGGAGTCCCAGCAGGCCAGGGTCCAAGTTACAACCCCCGTCTGAAGTTTCGATTTTAAGGTCATATGTGACTCTTGAGTTTAGCTACTGTGGTATTGATCGAACTGTGCAGGATGATGGGTGTGACATGGAAGCTCCCGGGGCAACATCGAATGAGGCAGTTTCACAGCATTCACCATTTATATGTCAATATCTGTTCCTTCTGTCCCCTATAAGTACTTTTTGTTTGCTGTTAGGAAGATGGGTGTTGTATGATGCACAACCCAACAGGTGGCTGCAGAAGACATTGACATGAACAGAAAGCAGGCCTGGTAGAAAAACAAAAGTCTAATCTAGAAACGATGCCATTGATCATGTTTGCTTTGGCAGGCGAACGAACTGATCATCGACCAGGTGCAGGCCTACTAAAAAATACACCAGACACTCTTGCAACCACTTACTAGTTCGTGGCTCTTGTGTGCCAGACTCTTCCATTTGATGTCCTACATGCAGCGGCTCCAGATGATACGCAGGTGCGCTTCTTGCATCATATTGACATGTTTTACCACAAAAAATGCATGGCCAGGGCGCCCCAATGGACCAAGACTTTGTTCCCCTTCGATTACGAGTACGGGCGTTTTTTCAAAGATGGCCAGGTGCCCTCAAGGCCAGGTTTAATTATCTAATTCAAGTGGGCATACTCCCTTCTCCTGTTTTTGCCATCTCCTGAAGGCTGAAGAAGCTTTGGGTGCACAGGACGAGGCTGGTTTAAGTTGTGGGAGTCCGGCACAGCCCATCGATCTATAAGACTATTTGGAAAAACTCAAACATTTTTTGATCTGGTAGTGGCATCAACCCAAAAAAATATTGATACATTATTAAATTTGTATCCCCCCTTATGCATCAACTTTGTGAACCCTGCTCTTGCCTGCCAGTCGGCATCTTCACTTCCACCTGCCAATGGTGAGGCTGCTCATACTCACATGTGCATGAAGATTGCTATTGTAGAATATTATTGTGTTGGGCACACACGTGCATGTTGTGCAATTAATGTGTTGTATAAGTCTAAATAAATCAATATGATATGTGTGCTGGAGATCAACCCCTTGAGTTTCCAATCCAAAGCAAACAGTTTGGTGCAAGCTGTTTTCACAAACTAGTGGAACTGGAACTAGGTGGCTGACAGCCAGCTGCGAGACGATCAGGCTGCTTGTGGTGTCTCAACAACATGGGGCTCCTTTCAAGATTGCTAGCCGTTCTTTTTTATTTCACTTGCCCAGGAGATTCCCTGTTCAACTTCGATGGAAGCTCATGACGGCAGTGCGGAGGATCTTGACGAGGCCAATGTACTTTAACAACATGTTTGTTTGACTTGATGATCTTGATGGGACATGATGTTTTCCTGGGAGGCTTTTGCAAGCATGAACATTAAGGACGACACCAAGGAGGACCAAACTGGATCTGTGAGATTGTTGCAGCTCATATTTTAATGACACTGTCCATACAGTACATGGACCTGGTCTGTTCTTTTGATTTCCCCAGGGGCTTAATGCAGGAGACCATTCCCGACTTGGCACTGAAACAAGCCAAACTTCGCAAAGAGTTGAAGAAGGTAGGTGATATGATTATTCGCTCTGTGCTTTGGAGTGTGCCTCTTGAATCTATCATAGCAAGTTGATATCTATTCGCTTTTGTTTGGAGGCTGAAGAGGACAACCAAGTGGAAAAAATTGAAAAGAAAAGAAAGAAGGAGCAGGAGAAACTGGAAAAGGCAGAGGCCAAACCGAAGACCAAACGTCCTAGGAAGAATGCCGGTCCAAACAAGAAACAACCTTCAAAGGAAGTTGAGGCCGAGGAAAAGGAAGTTGATGCAGGAGCAAAGGGAGCTGAGGCAGAGCCAAACAAGAGACGTAGAAGTAAGTCAGCCAGCGTTGACTTGGCAAAGGATCCCAAGGTGGTGGGTGACAAAGCGTTGCCTAAAAGCAAGGCAGGTGCAAAGAAAGGCAAAGGCAAACATGTTGTGGAAGATCCTGCTGGCGCAAGTGCAGAGCCAGCTGAAGAACTTGCAGATAAGACACACAAGCCAGACAAGGAAGACTTGAAAGCAAAGCGCAGGGACAAAGCTGCCCAATCTTTGGGCTTGTTGTGTCAGCTCAAAATTCCTGACCTTTACATGCCTGCTGGGACTGACCTGGGTGAAAGGATTTCATACACCGCAGTGGACCCAAACAAGGAAGGTTCGTCGATCTATGTGGTCTTGGCTAGCAACAATTTTTTTGTCACCAAGACCGTTGACAAGTCGCTGTGGCCGGAAGCCTGCAGTCATTTGAAGGTACACCATGCTTGTTTGAAAGTTCACCTTTGCAAATCCAAAAAGTGCACATTCACACATAAGAAATCCGGTATATCATGTAAGAATACATATATTAATATATATAGTTGTGTATTGACACCAACATCATGTAATTTTGGATGTCTCTGTGTCCCATGGCCAGGCAGGGAAGACTGGTACCACAGTGCCCTGGGGAGAGTCCGTTCCTGCTGCATGGGCTAATGCAAAAACTATGGCTGGCTGGAAGCAGTGACAAGGAACCCTGTCACAAGAGATTTGCAAAATTTTTGTGTGCGTGCTTGTGTGGTGCACTGACCTTTCTACCCTTTCTCATACAGGAGCTGCGTTTCGAAAGTGCAGTGATGATTGCATCACTCCAAGGACATTAATTTGCTGTCGTGTTTTGAATATCAACTGCAATTGTTCAAGCCACTTCATATTCAAAATGACAGGGGGTCAAAAGGGGTGGTTGATACCCTGAGCCCTAAGCTGCTTAAAATGGACCAATAAAGGGTGGGGACTTTTTGACATTGCCAGGACTGCATGTCTGCTACTTCCTGCGGCTCGGAGCCTTGAGCTAGCCTGAACTAGGGCTGCTGGTGTGCCAGCAGTGGTCAGGTATGGTTTTACACCTCGCCCATGTTCTCACTGAACTGTCTAGTGTGAAGGTGTGACAATTATTTTGTGCGCAAATTAGCGTGGTGCATTTGGCCACAGTGTCATGCACAAGAAGTCTTTCGAATCACTTCTGGCCATGGCATGTTACATTGCATCAACGATTCTATATATTGAATTTTCATTTCGATGAAATTTAATGGCCGAGGTGATGTTTCGTGAATCTTGAGAAGCTTTCCACAACAACTCAATCTTGGGGGTTCGAATGAAAAAAGTTTCGCAGAATTTGTGCACCCAAGATGTTTCCAAAGGTTCCCAATCTTTTCCCTGCCTCAAAGTGCATGCCATCCGCAGGTGAAGGTCAATCAAGTGCCTCAAGATCAGTGGGTAGATCGCACCCGTATGAAAGATCCCAAGGTGCCTGGCTGTTGAAGTTTGTGGATTACTTGAAATTAGTAACTGCAGTCTTTGGTTTGCACTGTTATTTCTGGCAAATTCTGGATGGTCAAATGTCCCAAATAACTTTTAAGATTACATTCCTTTGGTTCAGGTGGGGAATCATCTTCGTCGAGCACTAGCGGTGCCTCCTACCTGCCCCCTGCTGCACCCTGCAAACATTTGGTCACCAACAGTGTGAGCAGTGGGGTCAACCGGTACTGTTGGATGAGCACATGGTTAAAGATTTGAAAAACATATCAGTTTTGCTGTAGCCATCCAGGGTGTCTCGACAAGAGGTACAGGAGAAAGCTTCCCACGCATGTTTAAAGATACAATATTCAGCGCATCCAGTTTATATATATATATATATTATATTAATATATATAAAACCCAGTACTGAAAACATATACTAAATTACAACATGCATCATTATGGCCATAACCAAATTCAGTGGCTAACATTCATTTCCCGCTCCACAACCATGGCGGGCCGATCTCTGCGGTCTGTACGGCTGAGCACCACACAAGCTGCCATTCTTCTGACCCTTGTAGTATGTCCAATGATGTGCCTGTGCAGCAGTGGGGGCGACACATGTGATTGGTGAAAGATGATTTCAACATCTTTAACCATATAGTTTACAATATATATATATATATGCATGTATATTACATGTAATATATGCACTTGTTCTCACATGCCATTAATATCATTTTTTGTTAGTGATTCCCACTCTCCACCAGGCTCCATCTCGTGGATTGGATCAGTGGCCTTGTTGATGGAGAGATGATACGGGACAAGCTGCTTTCAGTTGTGGAGTGGAATGTCCGATTCTGCATGCTATCAATATACACTGTACATTGCATGTAGGATTTATATGCGGTGGAAGTCTTTTCGGGATCTGCTGAAGTATGTCAAGGTTTCCGTCATCATCTCAGCAGTCTTTTCCAATCACATCAAATTTTGTCACATTCAGCTGAGTATTTCTTTCAACTAGTACAGTAGCATATAATCACTAGTAATTGGAATCTACCGCTGACCAGGAAATCTTGGCCTGGCGGCGTGGCTTGGCTGATGATCTGTCATGTATGTTTGAGATTTGTGATGTACAAATACGTTGTTGCATGTGCACTAGACTATATGCATATGCCCAAATTTCTAAACCATATCCCAGGCAGTCACTGGACTACATTGACGATGGCTGCTACAAAGATCTTTTGAACGACATGGGATTTATGTTTGCGATACGCCAGGTGTTGAGAGTGCATGAAGGTGGACTAGCATATTTCGGTATGCCATGTAATTCCTTCGGCTTCATGTCAAAGTCCCTTCATGGTCGGACACCCAAGAGCCCATGGGGGCGCCTCTGCTTCGTCTTTGTCCAGCAGGGCAACATACTCGGAGCTCGAATGTGCCTTCTCCTCGCACTATGCGTGGCGCGAGGAATCCGGTTCATGGTGGAGAACCCGGATAGAAGTGCCATTGGGTTTTTCCCATACCTGGCCCATATCATGTCATTCCCTGACTTGAAGCCGGAAAGGGTGTTTTGGTGGGGGCCCCAAAATTTGTATTTGCAGAAAAAACATGTCAGACATGTTCGATTGATTTCGATTGCATGTACGATGTGTTGACTTCATTGCTCGAAGGGATCCAAATCTACAAGCTTCTCTTGCCTATCATCGGATTTTGTGGGACCCTATACTGGCCAATATTTGGATCCTTTGGGGAAAGTAATTGTTGTGGCCTGTGTGCAATCTCCGGCCCAGGTGGATGGGAACATATGGGGGATGGAGCCAGAAGCCCCAGTTGGGTGCTGGAAATTGGTGCCTTGTTCTGCATCTTCAAATCGATATCAATTATTATAGAACGATGACATTGCTGCTGGAACATTTGGCAACATTCCTTTTATCAACTAAGTTGCTGGATGCCCTTCTTATACCGTCCCATGGACAAGATGATCCGCTATGTGATTCAGCAACGGGGCAAGTATCAGAAACGCGAGATGACCAAAAAGACTATACAAAAGACGACGCAAAAAAGCCAGGTGTTTCTTGGCTTAAGGGGAATGTGGCACCACCTACTCACAATAGAGTTGACAGATATGTTTATTTAAATGGGTGTGTTGTTGGCTTGTTGGACCAACTTACTGCAATGGTGAGCCAACTATTATGGTTGGATTTCTGAGGACGGGAAGTCGAGATTTGGCAAACAGTGCCGCATATCCACCTGCTTTTGGACGTGAAGTAGCGAAACTTCACAGTGAGTCAATGGCCCTTTGGATGCAGCTAGGTGTACTGCAGAATAATGACCATGTGGTTTGTGAAGCAATCCAGTTTGTCACAATACCAAACATGGATCGTTCATGCTATTTCTTTGACAAAAATGCAATATGATTTCAACTAGTGAAAATCGAATGATACTATTTTGAATTCATTATGCATATAAACATATATATTTCCCCTAAGGCCCTAAGGAATTTCCGGGAATTGGATGCAAATTTGTTTCAACTGCATTGAAGCTATCCCCAATGTTCATTTCCGACACTTTCTATTTCAAACTTATGTGCACCATATTTCTCAAAACAAACTAACATGATCCTGAGTTAGTAAATTGTGATTCCACAAGTTCCTCAGCAATGATGAGTTTGCCTTGCTACTCAGGCCGCTGGTGACCCACTCCCTGATCTCGCTGCTATCATCGATGGTGGATTCAAGGACTCCATAGCATGTTTTTTCTCGGCTTGCTTACAGTCACCAGGGTTTTGCTAAAACTGTTAGCATGTGTTTGGGGTAATCCCTGCTGTGGTGTTGAATGAACACCTACCCCACCACCGGCACCCTTGTTGCCAGGAATTGCCTGCTGGATGTGATTGGAGCCATGCAAACCTGGAGGGTCTCGCAGCAAAGCTGCGGGTCGTGACGCTGGCAGGAATGTTTACACCCACCGATTTGGGGGTTCCCTTTTCTACTAAGCCGTGTAGAACCACGGCTGAAATGTATCGTGCCAAATGGGCAAATAGCAGGTAAATTTGGGTTGGAAAACATAAATTCACCCTTCAAAGATATATCGCTTCTGTTCCAGCTTGGGGGCGTAACAGGTATTAATACTAAATATGCATTTGAAAAAAAAACTAAATGGCCATCCCAAAGACCCTGCGTGCCATGGGACAAATTTACGATGTGTTTTGCTGTGTGGGTTTCACATGGTGGAACACTTACTTTCGAATCCTGAAATTAGGAATTTGTGTCTCGGGTTTGTGAATCTTAGCCGACCATTGGCACCTGTCTGAAAGACTGCCGGCGCTTTTGTATTTCTACCAGAGTAAGAACCATGGCAAATTTGAATTCAAGCCAGCTGCATCGCATGTCATACAGATCATACAGCTAGCCCAGCTAGCCTTTGGAAACTCACAGCTCACCAGTTGCATGTGCAAGGTGCTGATATGAACATCCCAAAAGATTTGAGGTCTCATGGGAATACCGGTAAGTTGGTTGTAGCCCCCAATGGTTTTAATTATATTTCATTCGAATTGATCTTCATGCCTTCTTTGACACATATTTGGTACAGCATTTTTGGGATGAATTTGCTCCATATGGTATATTTGGAACCAAACACCACCTACAGAATATGAATTCCGTGTGTCCTGCAGGTTCAAAAGCTCCCAGAGGCCAAATTCCACAAAATAGAGTGAAACAAACAGCACGAATGTCATTTTGAGCAAAACTATGAAAAATACAAAAAAATATGGCGCGTTATTCTCGCGTTATTTAGCGTTATAAGTCCGTTATGAGACAAAGTTACGCGTTATTCTCGCGTTATTTAGCGTTATTTAGATTTTTGCTTTTTGGGGCCTAGGGATTCCGTAGTCCACTGTCTGGTACCCATTGGCCTGTCATGGTCGCCATGTCGAAAGCTGTACCTACTGCGGCCAAGAGCAAGTCGGCTGCTCCATATGTCTTGGGCTTATCATATCACAGCTAGACAACCCCAATGAGAGTGGCAACATGTTGGAACTTTAGCTTGATATTGTTTTTCTGGGTTGTTGATTCTTGTACAGGACCGCAGTGGCTCTGCTTCTTCCGTGGATAGCTTCAATGTGAATGATGAGCTGGCCCGATTTGAGGATCGCTTGGGAATGAAAATTCCAACTGTGAGTTCCTTATCTCTACATAAACCTGATTGTAAACCCGAAATGTATGTATTGGATTGGTATGGCATGGTTGATCAGCTCTCTTTTGTCATGATTTCAGGTTCAGTGAAGCCTGTTGCAACCCCATCGAGAGCTGGTGGGGTGGTGCCTCCTGTGGGGACAAGGAAAATTGCTTCGAATGAACCTAGCAGCATGCCCAAACAAGCAGCTTGCAAAGTGATTCCCACGGCATCAGCCAAGTCGACCCCCATCAAATCACCTGACCATAAGAAACCTCGATGTTTGAAAACGGAACCTGCTTCTATTGCCCGGAATCTTGATGGGGAACTTAGAGCAGCTTCAAAAGTGGAGCCTTCTTGTTCACCAGCTACTTTGATGGACCCACCAACGGTGACAACTGATGGAGCTGGTGATCACGGTGAACAACCACCTGTTGCAGTTACTTGGATACATAAGTATATGACAAAAATATGACACATTGTAGTGCCCCATGATGTTCTCACCCTCCATTTTGCGTTGACCCAGGACAATGGGGATGCACCATGCCCTGAGACCCAGCGTGCCTATGGGTATGGATGGACAGATGAGCGTCACTTGCCCAAAGGAGCTTCCTGCAGCCAGGATTGTGAAGCTCACTGGAACCAGATTTGAATGGTTGGTCATGGGATTGCAGTACAGCAGTAAAGGACCACATGTAAAGATTTTCAGTGTCAACTAAATAACGTTAAAACATCGACCGGTAATATTTGATTCTGTGGGCAAACTAAGGACAACCAATGCGATCAACCAGTGATGTCACTCATGGGTGTAAGGCTACTGATGGTGCCAAGCAACACCCTCGTCGGATCCAAACCATGACAACTATGCCCCTTGGTGCAGTTGATGAGAGTGATGTTGATGCTGCTCTGGCGGAGTCCTATGACAAACCCCTGTGGAAAGCCCTCTTTCTTGACACACCTGATGATGGACATGATGACCCAGAACACTTCAGGGTTCCAACAGGACATTGGCTAGACCGTAGACATGATCTCCGTGACATCTCAACTGTAGACCCTTCCATGGAGGAATGCTACTCCAAGTTCTATGACCTCAAAATGCAACTCTCCCAGGCTGAACACAAGGTGATGGACAAGGAAACCGAGATGAAAATCAATGTGAACAAGTTAGATGTTGCTGTTGAGACTATGTTAGCCCGTCAGCGGTCCCTCATGGCATCTTCTGGGAATGAATGCCCTGATGACACACCCTTGTTCAAAGTTCACAAACAGAACATTGAAGCCTGGCGAAAGAACAAGATTGATGTCGTCAACCAAGCCTTTGGGATTCTTTTGAATGAACGTGACCGGCTACAACGTTGTCTCAGTGATGCTGTGCTGCGGATGATTGAAGAGTCCTACATGGTGTATCTCAACAGTGTAGCTCCACATCAATCGGCTGAAATTCCAGACCTTGGGTTGATGAAAGAGTTAGAACAATGGATGCATCACGGTGGTGTTTCCCAGGCCTGCCAAACAACCTGATGATAGCACTAGCATATTATATGGCATATATACTAGTAAACATCAATATATATATATATATATATATTATAGAATTAATATATATATATATATATATGCGATATTATTCTATATTGAAATATATGCATAACATATACTGTCCTTAGTTTTGCCCCCCAATCCAGACTACATGCTATATTGTTATTTCCAGGCCTCTGATGGAGATGCTTCGCAGCCACCTGGCCTGACAATGCCGAGTGACCAAATGATGAGAGACCACCAGGAAGTCACCAGCTTCGGATGTGTGGAGGTTGACGGGTGATGTTCAAAATTTCAAACAATTTGTTTCAACCCTTCTTTTTTTGGGGCACCAAGCTAAGCCATAATTTTGCTGAATCCCCCTGGAAGGTTCCTGCACCTAAGACTTCAGTCTTGGGGATTCCTAATCCTCCCACAGCTCCTACACCAAAGGGTTCACCTACGGCACCAGTTCCTACAACGGAAGTCTTGGATGCTCATGTGTCGATTTTGCGACGAAAGGATACAACCCAGTTGGAAGCTGGTCATTCACAACAAGTGCCTTTGTTCCAACATATATTTCTAGTGAATGGATCTCCCAAACATGTGTTTTTGGGGTTAGGTCAGCCTAGGCATTGTATCTAGCTCAGGATGCCAGTGCTGTGGAGCTTGGGGAAGAGGAGCGCTTCCCCACAGGACCAAATGGACGGCTGGAAACTCGTGCTGAGTATGAACATCGACTTGCCATCAACTGCAAGATGAGATTCCATCGGTCACTGCAGAGTAGCTTGCATGATCAAATATTAAATGTGATACGGTGTGTATGTTAACTATGTTTTAGAACTTTTGGGGACACATATTTGATCATGAGGCAAGGTTTGTCCAGATGCCGTGCTGGAGAAGGCGAAGGGGAAACGTTACAGTACCTCGGTATATGATTTAGTTTGTGTGTGTGAACGTAGCGTCATGCATATTCATGTGAACAAAGTAGAGTGTTTCCCATCACACTTCATGTGAACAAAGTAGAGTGTTTCCCATCACACTGAGATCAAAAATTGATTGGCGAACTTTTCGAACAATGGCTCAGTGCCAAAGAAGACTGGATGCAGAGCAGCATTGTGGCGAACCAATCGAAAACCATGTCCCAGAAAAAACGTGGTAGGTACTGCATGCTTGAAGTCAAGACCTTGAGAAGTCGATTTGGGGCCGGCATAGCAAAACAGTTGAGGGAGGAAAAGAAAGCCTTGGAAGAAGGGAAGAGTGCAGATGACCCGATAATATACTGGATGCAACACCCGGACATCAAAAGTGAGGCAAGGTAACATGTGGATGACCAAACTGTTTTAAAATATGTACCAACCATGCAACCCTAATTTCAACAACCTGCTGCCCATAGAGCTTCGCAGGACTATGAGTTGGTGCGTATCTTCGACTCCATGGTGTTTGAAGATGAGACCAATGAAGAGATGTCTATGGCTGTCACAGCCCGGGGGGATCTCAATAGCCAACAATCCAGGGAAGTTCTGCCACTAGACTTTAATAAGAAAAAAACATGTTTCAAGTTTACGATTCAGATTCGACTCATAATATTATTAAGACCTATGCATGCCCCCAGGTCAGCTGCAATGGGACCCTACATGACCCAGTTCCAGAATGCTGGCGTGGGCCTTGCAAGTGCTCCAGCTGGCAACGGTGACCACCAGCCACCTCCGCCGAAGGAGAAGAAAAAGCCACCACTTGCCAGACAGATTGCAACCAAGATTTCTGCTGGCTCTGCCAGGTTAACGGAGGTGATGGCATGGAGAGCCAAAGTCCAAGATTGTACTACCATGTCATCCAGCTGAAATTGAAAATTGTTAGATAGGGAACCTTTGAACATTTGACTGGTTGTTTCTTGAACTGCAACCATCTCAGGTCTTCAAATTTGCTGAATGGGTTTTTGGCCGAGCTCGATTCCCGGAAGACATCCATAGAAAATACTAAGTCGAATTTGGAGACCATCTATGCTAAGACGCTGGGTAAGCCCGAGAAAGAGATCATGGACAACCAGGCACTGCTGGAAGACATCCAGAAAAACATTGCCGCTGTTGATGCCAGCTTCACAAGCTTCAATGGAACTGTCAAGAGCATCAAACAATCCATTGACACACAGCTAAATTGGAATGGAATGATATATACCTACTATATATATATTATTATATATATATATATAAGAGAGAGGGAGAGAGAAAGAGAGAGAGAGAGAGATGATATGCATACAGCAGCATATAACATATGGGGAACTTTGCCATCCCGATCTTTGCCATGATTCCCGTCTGAGGAACCTCCAAAGGCGAAGTCTGCGGCCAAGGCGAAAGCTGTTCCGAAGGCTCCTGAGACTTGAAAGTGAGCTGCGCTGCTAGCTGGATGTGGGGTCAAGGGAAAAACTATTTTAGACCCCTTTACTTAGCCTTCACCACAATTATACCTGGTCCCTATCAAATATGATAAAATGTATTTCATTCTTGGGGATTGGCCCTGCTCCTGCGTGCAAACATTTTGGGCCTCATCCGGCCAAAAAGGATGTTTTGGAAAATTTGAACGAAGCTCCATTAGCCAGTATGCCATGAACTCAAGGCAATTGATTGGAGCCCAAAGTTCGGAGTTGAAACCTGATGCCTGGGTCAAACCGATGGCCGGGACTTAATCCATGTGCTTTAGAGACCCTTTCTACCAGCTGCTGTGCCGTGAGCCATGACGACAACTAATTTCAATACTCACTCATTGCCTAGATGACAAGTGCAATGTTGTTGATGCCATTGTCCACCAGCCTCTGATCATGTGATCATATCAAACTGACTTCACATGTAGTTGTCGACGACGCTCAAGCTCCGGTGTATGTCACCTCGAGAGCCTTTGAAAGCAGATTCCGGTGCACCGAATTCTTGATCGCAATTCCATGTCAGTTTATCTCGTATGTTGTCAACTGCCTCCTGGTCCAACGCATCGTGGATCGCAATCTCCAGATTTTACATCAGCTAGCTGGCTTTTGTTGTCTCTGCTGGACTTGGGGAGTGACAAACGTCAAGAGTTTTTTGGGTTTTCAGCATGTTGAAGTTCCAGCATGTTCTAACCCAAGTAAACGCATTATATGGTACTGGTGTTTTATGGTTCCATGTTATCCAAATCAAGAGTTTAAACTAATCAAGAGTTTAAACTTAATACGTTTGTCCATGGGAGTGTAGGTGATATCACCTACATTATGCCAGATCTAGAAGCCATGCGTCCTGGAGTTGGAGCCCTTGGTGGGTCAGATCAAAAAAAGAAAAGTGCAGGTGTTGCAAACTTGCAGGGTTAAAGTTAAATTCCAACAGCCTGTCTCCACACCCCCCACGCAGGTGGATACAGAGTCCTGCATCCTGGTTCAGAAATCAGTCCACTTGCTAGCTTCGTCCTGCAGGAAAGTGGCTTTGGTTCAGTCTCTCGGCGTCAGCTCAGGGATGGTTGGGAACCCCAAAAGAAAGTAGACTTGAAAGCTATCTTAAGGCATTGTCCAAATCAACTTTGTGGGCTCCTCCCTGATCACATGTTTTAATAATTGATCAGACCTTGTTTCAACCAAGGATTCATATCGCAAAGCTCACCAGATTGTCGATGCAGTGAGAAAGGACTGGACTACTAAATAGTGAGCACATGACCAGCTTTTGTCAAAGAAATGTTTTCTTGGCACCTGGCTAGGAGTTTCAATTCCAAGGGCATGAAATGAAAGGTCCCGTTGCAAAGTTATTCAGTGCTGGAGCTGAAGGAAAACATCAGAATAACATTCGGCGTGATTGGTTCCGAAGAATGGCAAACATGAAGTTCGACCACCGTGTGCCTAAGCTTAAGGATTCTTGAGGTATATATTTTTGTTTAACCAAGTGTTGAAAAACAATATTTTGGGAAAAGGGGATCTTAGTCTGCCAACATATGTGTTTTGTAGGTGCCTATATCATGGGTGGATGTTCCACTTATGGAGTTTGGACCAGATGGCTGGACTCAGATTACAGAGTGACTTGGTGTGACATGTTTGTACGGGTTGGGCTTTGATCTTTCAATTTCCATGACAAAACCTGTAGAATCGACATGTATGAAACTGTCACGCTGGACTATCGCAGTGATGAGGAGCATGCCCTTCTGTCGCCCTGATCATCTTCTACCATGGCTGATAGATCGCAACATCTGGCCAGACATCTCAAACAGGAAGATCAAACGATATTGGAATCATATGAAAAATGTTGGTTCAGAAATTGGGGATGTGAGCCCGGCTGGAGACCATCATCCAATTTGGATTTGGGGTGATGCTGCCAACTATGCAAAGGATCATAACATCATTACAATCTGCATAGGAAGTGTTTTGGATGACAGAACTGATTCAATCACCAAGTGCTTCCCAATCGCTCTTTGTCGTGAAGAGCCTTGTCTTTTGGATAGCATATTTCATCCGGTTTATCCCCAAAACAAGTATCTGATCTGGTTGATATACTTTTTTGTATGCTATCCCTACTAAGCTAAGGAAAGAAGCTGTGGTTTCCCCACCCTACATGCTTTCCTTGAACCGGTGCCTTGTTATGATGAAGTCTTTTGCCATCGTACTTTGTTTCCTCGGCATGACCGAAGATAGCAGCTGTGCTGCCGTTCGGGTGAACTACCCTTGTGATGTTATGGTTGGAATACTTTGGGATACTTTAGTCGCGGGGTCAAAATGAATTGTTATGGCTTAATTAGCAACTCATCATGCCAGTATTCCTTTATGTTTCAATGGAATGGTTTTACACCGCTCCCCATGCACAAATCTAATAATAAATTTATATATGCTATCATCTTATCCATTTTGGTTCCTTCATTGCCCTAGCTTAGGTGGCACAAGCTTTTCACACCCTCTATGATGGTATCCGCGACACAGATGGCAACCTTCAAAAGTTCTCACTGGTAGAGATTCGTGGGGATTGGAAATACATGAAGGTACGGGCAGTTGCGAAAGGGGATATGACATATAGTAAATTAAAACCAACATGTTTTGGGTAATATTGCCATTGGTCAACCCTGTGCAGGAGGTGCTGAATCTTCGCAACTTCTACCAATGTAACAATATCTGTCATGAATGCAAGGCAGATAAGGATACGTACATGGTTCCCAAATTGCAAGCCCCACGTTACAATTCGGATGAATTCTGGCGTCAATGCATCAAACCTGGGCCCATTTGCTTCTTGGTTATGAAGTTATGTTTATTTGTTTTTCCAGTGTGTTTTCACCATCAAAACCCAAAAAAGTAGCATTAGTTCAACCAGCAGGTATGAACCCTGAACATCCCTGAGCCAAAGGTCCTTTATTACAAATCCCGCACTTCAAGAGGAGTATGGTGAAGTGGTGTGCAATGCATTTAGTTCATCTTGGCTGCGACCTTTGGATTTTGGGCAATAGCCTTAGAGTCATTTTATCGACCACCGATTTTTGGGGAGATGGTTCAGAAAATGAGAGGTTGCACAAAGCCTGGCTTGATTTCAAGCAGTGGTGCAGGGAGCACAAATGGCAGACCCTTAATTTGGATTGGCCATATTGTTTCTTTCCCTGGGAAAACAGTTTTATATTGGCCCCATTGCTATCCTTTTTTTAACAATGAGAAGTACCTGAAGCCCAAGGCACTGATCTAGGAAAATTCGTATAGGGAATGGTTGCATTCCCATAGCTTAGGCATTCTATGCCACGATGGAGTGCCAAAACCCTGGTGTCGCGACAACACCCTTATCCCGAAATGCAATCCAAGGCCTGGAATGCCACTTGCCTTAATATTTCTCTGGATCTATTGGGTACCCCTTAACTAGCTAGTATAAAAAGTACTTAGCCCCTGTGGATCCAAATAATTTCTGAGAAAATATATAACCCATTTAAATAATTTGGATATATATGCCATATCGATTACTGTAAGTTCCCACCATATTTTTGGATCTGAGGCCCGTGTTTGCATCGCATGGTTGGGGGACTTCATGACCAACGTCGATGTGGAAACTTATCCCGACCTACATTTGGTGAAGATTTGTGTGCGCCCTGGCTGAAGTTGGCATCAGTCTGTAACCGTGATGCCTCTTGCTCGGAAATGCATGAGCTGTCAAGCCTTCAAACGATTGAGGCCACATCGTGGTATTCCACACGAGGGTTGATCATGAGAGCCGACAGACTCAATGTACCCCAAGTGCTCGGATTAATCGTTCAAGTATCTTAAACGACGTAAGCCGTAGCCAAGGCTGCCAAGCACCCAAAGTCCCAAAGCTCATTGAGCTTGATGTTTGGAATCATCGCAGCTTCAAGTATTGACCACAAGTTGCCCAATCTTGGTTGCCAGGGGCCCCTCGTTTCCTGAATGTTTCCTCGACGAACTCCATGGCGGTCTTCTTGACTAGGTTTCATTCACCTTGAGATCCTTCACTACCTCTGATATCCCATTTGGAATGCATCTGGGTTAAAAACATTATTTTCACACCAATCCTCACACTGGGTGCCCGTTCCAGACATGTAGTGCCATCAGCTGTTCTCTCAGCTGCAGGTGTGCCATGAGCGACTTTCACATGACCTTGGAAAACCATGGCCGGTACCTCACTGTGGAGACTACGCAACTTTTGGAAAATCAAATGGAGACCTGCCATGCCTTGGTCATTTTTTGGTTATCCACCATATGATTTTTCTGATGCATTCCCAAACAGTCAAATTAGTCAAACACTACTATTTTCCCAGCTGGCACAGCTCAGGAAACATGCATGCAGGCTTACATCAAGCTGGCAGTTGCTGCTCTTCAAGCTGGCGAACTCCTTTGGCCAAGTCGGCCAAAGTGGCACGTGACTTCGTATTATTTTCTTTGGTGGGTACCTATTTATCACATGTGATGTTGTCGGCCAATACTGGCCCAATGAATTAGATCATTTTGTTTTTTAACTTGGATTTTCGAATTACCATGTGCCAAGGGTCTCCAAGAGATGGTGCGAACCCAGACGATCGACAGATTCCATTCTGATCTTAACATTTTTTTTTGAAGATGTTGCCACTACTTTTGGGGCATGATGGTATATGGTTGAAAATATGGTCATTTTGTTGAACCCAACCTGCAAATAGCTGAGGAGTTAATTGCAGAAAATATCACTCTTTCCATACGGAAGACTGGATAGGGCGAATTAAAATGTGCTGCGCTGTGACGCACCAGCAAGGGCTGGAGCACATTGCACTCATGCGTTGGTTCACTGGGCCCCTTTACTGCATCATATATTTTGGTTTCCTATTTAAGCCCCAAGTATGGGATCTTAAATTGGCAATTTCCCCATTCATTCCTGCACTAGCTTTGCCATCCAAGGCTTACAAACAAGTCCCAAGCAGCTGAATTCGACAGCTGAGATTCCCAACGTTGGCTCCCGGAAAAGATCACCAGGGCCAGTGTCGCTGATGAGCCGGGTGGTATGTGGCCGGGTGGGATTGTATCCAACCACCATTTATTTTTTAGAAATTCCTAAAATCATCCAAAATAACACCAATTTCTGGCTCATATAGCATCAGGAACCTATAATCAGCTAAGTTTCCCAAAAAACATGAAAACCATGATTTCTTCCATTTCCCAACTTTGTCTCACAATGGACTTGGCTATGAACTTCACATGGCAATGGACCTACAGGCCAGGTACCCTCTCAGACAGGGAAGGGGATCCTAAGGGATATATATATATATACACAGTAAATGGAATTCCTAACATCTTGGCCATCCAAACCCCTATTTTCACAGAAAGCCCCTGGCAATCCACAAATGTGTGGATTCTCATATGTTTTCAAACTTAAAATGCAGTTTTGGGGTATACTGTAACACTTACATCCCCATTTTTAGGTGATCTTGGATGTATCTTTTTTGAGTGGCTTGACCCTGGCTAGTAAGTCCCCTAGTTATGGGTTTGCAGCATGTTGCAGCCATATATCAAAGTAATAGTGGATTCAGATCATGCTATACCCTGATTATCACTCGGTCCAGATGCAACCCCAAACTCAGAATTGACATCTGTTCCATAGACCCAGATCTCAGATTTAGCCATATTAAACCCCAAACCACGACAGGCCAGGCGCAAAGAAGTTGGAGCCATTGGTGTTGGGCCCATCGTTGGCCATGCACAATAGCCCTGGCGTTGGACTCATAGCAATCATGTTATCGCTGTTTTGTTGTGTTCAGCCAAGTAAAGTAAGGATGTTTTTTGGTTCCTGGGAAATGTATGGACATGTATTTTAGATTGGGCGGTGGCTGAATGGCTTCCAGAAACTAAACAAACAATGGGAATTAATTAAATGATGAGATACACAGATTTAAAATGATTTAACATGATTTAACAAAATTTCACAAACACCTTGTTTTCTGGAGCAAACTTAAATACAACCAGTGTACCTGCCCAAAGACAAAACTCGAGCATGATGTTTATTATTTTCCTGTGATTCCCGATGCTCTTTCCAAAATGTTAAACTTATGTTAAACTTATTTTCCAATAAACAATGTTGTTCTTCCCGTATCATTCCGTATCGTCGCTTATTTTTGCAGGCTTCAAGTTTTTCTTTCCAACATGTTCAACTTATTTTCCAGTAAACCAATACTTTTTCCAAGTATCATGGCTTATATGTCTATACATACTCCAGCACTAACACAATGCTTAAGCGCCCTGAGGTTGCGTGCTCAAAGTAAATTTTTTCGCCAAGATGTCCGCTTTAGGTCTGTGCCCCAATTCCTTGTGGTTCGGGAAATTCCTCGAAGAAAATTCGCCAATCAAACACTTCTTTCCCGTGGGCGATGTCTTAGCTTGAACGTAGAATCGTACAGACAGGTAGGCTTTTCACTGTCGTCACCGTCACATGCACTAAGGCCAAAGTGGTTTTGTTAGGCCGCGGACATGCTGGTCGCTTCAAAACGGGGCTTGATGCTTTAACTGTTAACCTCCTGTAACTATAAAACTGCCAAACTGAACGTCACCCATTGTATAAATGGTGCAGGCTTACACCCCATCAATGACCCCACTTGATTTTGGGCGATATGCCTTGGGCCCGGTGACTCAATGGCAGGCGATTTACAAAGGAAGGCCTCCTGGCTGCCTATCCTGCCCTGCGGTGGCTAGATCATCAATCTCCTCATTGCATCAAACTGGAGATTCCTCAAAATCCCAAAGGGGGCATGTGGGAAATTCAAAAATTGTGGTGTCATGTCATGAAATCTATTTTTCAAATCTCCAAGTCATTGGGGATTTTTCAACCTCATTGCGCGGTTTCTTTTAACCCCATTCATCCCCCGTTTCAAACTCTGCCGAAATACCTCGCCGCGCAATCTTCTCCCGGAAGTTTTCGTCTTCGAAACGCCGGGAATAAATGGACTCGCCGCCCGTCCTGGGGAACAAACGACGGAGAGAACTGAATGGTTTCATAATTAGAGGAACATAGATGGATATATGGATATAGATGGAAATATATGGATATAGATGGAAATATATGGATATAGATGGATATAGATGGATGATGATGATGATGATGATGATGATGGTGATGACATCATAATCAGCAAAGTTCTGTTATGAAGTTGGAAAATAGTCATAGTAAGTGATGACATCATGTAAAGTATGGCCAAAGAGTCTGGGCCCTGATAGAAGGATAAGTATCTTGAACACATCTGCAAACAGAATATCACATAGCCTCCAGTAAACTAACATAGCAATCAAAAAAACATATACATATATATATATATATATATAATATAATCATATATATATATATACTGTGCCTGTGATATTATATTATGTGTAATTATATATATATATATTGCACACACACATAAAATATATAATGGTGATTTTCCATAGCTATGTGGGTTTGCTGGACGGTAGTATTAGAGAAAATGGGTCATCTCCGCAACAGGGTTTTCTCTGGGAAATCCCCAAACTAAATGGATGTTTTTTATTGGAACAATCATCTATACATGGTCTATAAATGGGGAATGGTCCGGCAACCCATGTATCATTACTACAAGTGGAGGTTAAGGTGTTTGGATGCAGAGCCACAATGAACAGCAGTAGAGTATTATATCAAAATGGGGTATCCGGGTACATCAAAATCGGATTGTTTGCTACATGTTTCCCATTAACTTTGCTGGACGAACCCAAAGTCAAAAAGGCACTGACATCTTTCATTGTTGTCTGGTTGGTGGCTTCAAATCATCATTAAAAAAACGGTTAGTTGAGATCATCATCACCAAAATCGCAGGGTTATAACATATAATATAAATTATATATGTATATTGTAAAAATTGTATATGTATATGTATATACATTATGCATGTGTGTATAAAATAAAATATAATATAGTTTAATATGATATAATAAAAACATATAATATAATATTACATGATATGATATGATAACATAAAATGAAATAAATTATAATATAATATAATATAATATAATATTATATTATATAATATTATATTATATTATATAGTATAATATAATATAGTATAATATAATATAAAATAATAATTATAATATAAAAAATAAACAACAATAAAATGTATATATATATATAATATATATATATATGATATATATAAATATATACATGAAATATACTGATATATATATGTATATATCACATATATATATGATATATATATATATATATGTGATATATACATATATATCATGTATATATAATGATATATATATACAATATATATATATATATATATACATAATATATATATACACATAATATATATATATATATATCTATGTATACGGTAACTACATTTAAATATACGGATATTTAAATATACGAACAGGTATTTTAGACTACCTTCGGGAACGTTTTCCTTGGCCCGCCCAGCCATTTAAACATACGGAACCCAATTCATTTAAACATACTGCAACTACATTTAAATATACGAACTGGTATTTCATACTACCTCCGGGGCCTGGCGGTCTGGCCCGCTCTCCACATATTTAAA
>Ga0126342_10003022_pt1 | contig 27268 bp, 16 predicted proteins | sample Cyp1metagenome_FD_92528 | JGI IMG/M metagenome (GOLD analysis project Ga0126342, IMG submission 92528) | Coral microbial communities from Lord Howe Island, Old Settlement Bay, Australia - Cyphastrea 1 metagenome | ecosystem: Host-associated > Invertebrates > Cnidaria > Coral ... | reverse complement strand
TTATGACTATTAAAATGGTTAAATCATGGTAGGTTTAACACTATTATCATTATTATCATGGTTAAATCATGGTAGGTTATGTAGGTTTAACACTATTATCATTATTGTTTCTTGTTAAAGCATTGTAGGTTTATGTAGGTTTAACACTATTATCAGTGTTATCATGTTTAAATCATGGTAGGTTTAACACTACTATCACTATTAAAATGGTTAAATCATGGTAGGTTTAACACTATTATCATTATTATCATTGTTAAATCATGGTAGGTTTAATTAATATTATTCTCATTATTATCATGGTTAAATCATGGTAGGTTTAACACTATTATCATTATTGGCCTGGTTAAATCATGGTAGGTTGATGTAGGTTTAACGTTGCTATCATTATTATCATGGTTAAATCATGGTAGGTTTAACACTATTATCATTATTATCATGGTTAAATCATGGTAGGTTGAACATTGCTATCATTTTTATCATGGTTAAATCATGGTAGGTTTAGCACTATTTATCATTATTACATGGTTAAATCATGGTAGGTTTAACACTACTATCATTATTATCATGGTTAAATCAAGGTTTAACATTATCATTATTATCATGGTTAAATCATGGTAGGTTTAACACTACTATCATTATTATCATGGTTAAATCATGGTAGGTTTTTGGAGGTTTAGCAATATTATCATTTTTATCATGGTTAAATCATGGTAGGTTTAACACCATTATCACTATTAAAATGGTTAAATCATGGCAGGTCAAACATTATTATCATTATTATCAGGGTTAAATCATGGTAGGTTTAACATTATAACCATTATTATCATGATTAAATCATGGTAGGTTTCACACTATTATCATTATTATCATGGTTAAATCATGGTAGGTTTAACAGTATTATCATTATTATCATGGTTAAATCATGGTATGTTTAACATTATTGTCATTATTTTCATGCTTAAATCATGGTAGGTTTAACATTATCATTATTATCATGGTTAAATCATGGTAGGTTTCACACTATTATCATTATTATTATGGTTAAATCATGGTAGGTTTATGTAGGTTTAACACTATTATCATTATTATCATGGTTAAATCATTGTAGGTTTAACATTGCTATCATTATTATCATTGTTAAATCATGGTAGGTTTAATCAAAATTATGATCATTATTATCACGGTTAAATCATGGTAGGTTCAACATTGCTATCATTTTTATCATGGTTAAATCATGGTAGGTTTAACATTGCTATCATTATTATCATGGTTAAATCATGGTAGGTTTAACACTACTATCATTATTATCATGGTTAAATCATGGTAGGCTTAACATTACTGTCAGTATTATCATGGTTAAATCAAGGTTTAACATTATCATTATTATCATGGTTAAATCATGGTAGGTTTAACACTACTATCATTATTATCATGGTTAAATCATGGTAGGTTTATGTAGGTTTAGCAATATTATCATTATTATCATGGTTAAATCATGGTAGATTTAACACTATTATCATTATTAAAATGGTTACATCATGGTAGGTTTAACACTACTTTCATTATTATCATGGTTAAATCATGGTAGATTTAACACTATTATCATTATTATCATTGTTTAACATTGTTTAACATTATGTTTTATTTCACATTTAACATGAAGATTCTCGAGCTTCCAGTGCGGTTCCAGGTTGGCCTTGGGCATTCTCAATCATTCTCTCTGTCAGCCTTTTGAACCTATATATACATGAACCAACCATTGTCGCGCGTCCAAACGGCCTGACATTCGTTGCGGAGATTCAACGGGGCCTTGCCAAACCAAAGTTTCTTCTTAGCAGTGTGATTTGGTGGCATGGAGCTTCATCATCGGCTATACGATCCAGAAACCGGTTTCGAAGGCCGTCCAAATTCGCTTGGTCCAAATTGCAGGGCCTCGAAAATCGGGTTGACTAAGGAACTACTCGAGGAAACCCTGCTTTTCCCTGGCGGAAGGGCGTTTCCTGTGATTTTTAGTTTGTCAAATTCTACTTTAATCTTGGTCCAAATTGGGGTGATAGTGTCTTTGTTCGTACTGCACATCTCAGGTTAGTGAACTATGAACATTTATCATAATTTATCCAGATCAATGAAAAAGAAAACTCAACAAAATGGCTGCGGCGTATCTAAAAGTGGCCGCGTGAGACATCAGTGGAGCAACCACCACTTGTAGACTTGTAATAGCTCTCGACCATATGGTTTCCCATCCCGCCGTGTGAATATTCGGAACACCTCTGGCATAAGCACTTCCCATTCTTTGCTGCTCGGTTCGATGCTACCCTTTGCTTTGTCGACATCTCCAGTTGAGTCATTGTACCTGCATGCGATTGCATGCGCATCCAAGTTATAGTAACTGGGGAATGAAGACCGTATTTTGAAGGTACAATCCCAATTCTGGCAAAGTAGCAGATTTAGAGGCACCCGGTTTTCAAAGAAACCTCTGGCGCAGCCCTCTTAGAACTATGGTGTTGTTGGTGAATTCATTTTTGCTGGACTAGTCAGCTGAATCCCAGTGTGTTGGTTAAATCTCAATAGTTTTCATGGCATGGCCACTTTTTGGTAGTTTGACACAGCAATTCAATATTAACCATGTGTATAATTTAGATGACTGCGAAAGTTTCTGTTGAATAAAATCCATTGTGCTCATTGCCTACCCTCTGGTAAACTGTTACACACCTACAGAAAGAAAAAAAATGGTAAGTCAACTATAAATGTGCCATTTTCAATAGCAAAGTGTTAGTTGACCAGAGGGAAAATCACCATTAATTCACTGTTAGCCATTAATGACCTCCATTAACCACCATTAATTCACTATTTCAATCCCCCAGTTCTTTGCTTCTCCACTGGCCCCACACTAGGCGCGTATCTTTGAACGTCCCAAAGCAGGAGGGCCTTTGAGGACGGGGAAAGCTGCGCAGCGCAGCGAAAAAAAACACACAAAATGGAGGATAATTAACAAAACATCAACAAAACCCATATATGGTACATTTAGACATAAAAAAATATAACATGCAGTAATGTATAAATGGAGGGGATATATATATGTATAGATAGATAGATAGATAGATAGATCGATAGATAGATAGATCGATAGATCGATAGATACATAGACCGATACATGGAGAGATAGATAGAGAGATAGAGAGATAGATAGATAGATACATAGACCGATACATGGAGAGATAGATAGATAGATAGATAGATAGAGAGATAGAGAGATAGATAGATAGATAGATAGAGAGATAGATAGATAGATAGATAGATAGATAGATATATAATCAAATATATAGATATAGATAATCAAATAGATAGATATAGATAATCAAATAGATAGATATAGATAATCAAATAGATAGACAACCAAATAGATAGATAATCAAATATATAGATAATCAAATAGATAGATGATCAACAAACCATCAGTAACTGCTTGGAACTGGGATCAACAGGGTGCCTATATGACCCAAATGTACCCAAAAAAAAAGGTTTGCCACGATCCGAAGTGCTTGAGGTGGCCGGTGTATCACTGTATCACTTCCATCGAAAAATGGGCTTGTGAACTATGCTGCAAAATGGGGCTTGTAGACCTAGACCGATTGTGGGCTTCACCGCCAGAAACAATGACATATATATATATATATATATATCATACGTATATATGGTCCAGCGTTCCCAGCCCCCCTGTGGTGTGGTGGGGGTGTGTACCTATACTGGTTGGTGGTTTGGAACATTTTTTATTTTCCATATTATATGGGAATTTCATCATCCCAACTGACGAAGTCATATTTTTCAGAGGGGTAGGTATAGCAACAACCAGATAAGCTCATTTTAGAACCATTTAGAACCATTTATTGTTGATGTTAAAATCCCACGTTTTGATATATATATATATATATATTATATTAATATATTATACCTTGACTGTCTGTTGTACCCCCCGCAAGCGCTACGGTCACCACGGTCCCACCCCCGGAATACGCAGGATCATCAGCTCGGTGGAAGGGGCGGACCGCGCCTTCTACTCCTGCACCATGAGTTCGGATGCCAGGCCGTGGGGGAAGGTGTCTGGGATGATGGCTTTAATGTGTCTTTAATGGGATTTAATAGGATTTCAATAGGATTTGATGGGATTTAATAGGATTTTAGTGGGATTTAATGGGATTTGGGTGGACTTTTGGGATCTAATGGGATGTTTATGGCACTTTGATGGGACCTAATGAGATTTTAATCGGAACGTTCATGGGACCTATTGCAATGTGGTACCCCCCCAGTTATAAGTTGGTTTATAACCCCATCAACCATAGATATATCTACCATAAGTCCTAGTTATTGGAGTTATTTGCACCAACTTAGCTATCGAACTGGGGCACCACTTTGTGAGATTTGAATTAGATTTTAATGCGACCTAATGGATTTTAATGTATATAAACCCCGCAAAAGATGCCACAAAAAGTGTTTGTTCCAGGTAGTGCGATGATGTTTTCCACATCTTTTCCGGTTCAACTTTTCGGCATCGGAATATTGGGATGGGATCGTTGTGCATGTCATGCTTTAACCATCAAACATGGGGTTTCATGACAAGAAAAATCATGGATTTAGCCTCTGGTGATTTAGCAATGCAGCAAAGCTAACAATGCCCATTTTGGGTTGAGCAAACAATTTGGGTTTTAGCAGCGAAAGATGATGAAACATGGGTAACAGTTTGTGAAGTCGGGGCAGGCGAAGCGCAAAGCGAAGTCGGCTAGCCGGCTAGGAAGTGCAGTCCTGACGTAGTCTATATAGCACAACAAACATGGAATGGTCATGAATGGTTCCTAGCAATTTGAACAAATCATTGAAACAAGATAATATTTCAATGCCTGGTTCCATTACTAAAGGATAAGTAAACTCCTGAATGATTCGGCTATGGTATACAATGTGGGGTCCCCAAATTATAACTAGTTGGTGGTTTGGAACATTTGGATTATTTTTCCATTAATATTGGGAACAATAATCCCATTTGACTTTCATATTTTTCAGAAGGGTAGGGTTGAAACCACCAACCAGTATAATATTGTATAGTATAAATTATATACCAGTTGGTAGCTATATTGAAAAAAAAACAGTAGCTATAGATGATCAACCAGAGAAAGTTTACCATCATTATCCATCATCAACCACCATTAACCCCCAAATTATAAGGTGATTGTTTATTAACAACCATTAACCACCAAATTATAAGGTGATATCTTGGGGATGGTTTAGTGTTTGGTTTACCACAACAATTTCTGGTGGATGACAACAATTTCTGGTGGATCTCCCATGGATCCCACTAGTACTCACTGATGCCACTAGCTCCTGAAGAAAACATGGTGCCACAAACTTGAGAAGATGGGTGCAGTTAGGTGATAAGGGATTGTAATATATTGTAATCATGAAACTCACACAACAGTTTTTTTTTTTTTTTTTCCGATTGTAATCATGATAATCTGGTTGGTGGTTTGGAACATGAACATGAATTTTATATGTTTCCATAATATATGGGATAATCCTTCCCATTGACTAATATTTTTCAGAGGGGTAGGTATACCACCAACCAGTAATCACACTCTTCAATTTCTTTTTCGGGACGTCATATGCATAGCTTTTGCAGAATGCATCAGCAGAGGCCTGTGGGGTAGGCATTTTCCGAATCCGGCGATTTGTTGATTTGGGCCACCATCTTTGAGGCTTCTCCAGGATATCATGTGGGTTGACAGACTAGCGACGGATCTGAGTTTGTCCTTTGTTTTTTGGCGATGTTCATCTGGTTGGTGGTTTGGAACATGAATTTTATGATTTTCCATAATATATGGGAATTTCATCATCCCAACTGATGAACTCATATTTTTCAGAGGGGTAGGTATACCACCAACCAGATGAAGGATTGGATGTTCCCTAAGAATCTCTTATTTTTGCATGGGACTTGGTATCTTAGATGCTACTTTGGAAGCGTTTTTGTCTTCGCTGGTTTTCGGCAGTAGATTTGTTCATGGACAATTTTTTAGTAGAGGCCTTCTGGGACGGCACCAATAGTTGGCTAACTTTCTTTATAACTCCAAGAACTAGGGTTTAAGGGGGATCATGTTAATTACTGGTTGGTGGTTTGGAACGTGGATTTTATTCCCATATATTGGGAATTTCATCATCCCAACTGAGGAACTCATATTCTTCAGAGGGGTAGGTATACCACCAACCAGCATATATATATAGTTATATTTGAATTACAGGGTTAACCTTGGAGACTTAACTTAGTACTTCAGTCGTTTGGTATCAATGGGATATGGGAATATGTACTATACATACTAACCAGCTGTTTGCTTTAGAAAAACACACTATGTGTGTTGCGCTGAGTCATGCGAAATTTGTTAACATAATATGTTGACTGTTTGAACTATTATCACACAATATCACATTGTTACATACAATGTGAGGCCCCCGTTCGATAGCTAAGTTGGTTTGTTATAACTCCAATAAGTATGGTTTATGGTGCTTATAACGAACTAGTTACTGGGGCGAATCTAAACCAACAAACATCACTGAGGGGGCCTCACATTGCGGTTATTAATCATCATTAACCAATATAATAACCACATCTTAACCATCATTAACCATCATTAACCATCATTAATCACCATTAATCACCATTAATCACCATATTTCACTGTTGTTGTTGCTGCTTCTGCTTAAACCCCCTTAATTGAGCAGTTGGTCATGGCAGTCATGGCAGGAGCGCCGCCTTTGGCAGTTCGGATGGCTCTGTTTGGGGCTCAGATCATGGGGATTCCATTGGCAGATCGTGGATGATATGGGGATCATTGAAGAAAAACATGGGATTCAATGGAATATAGCTATAGTGATGGGATTATATGGGATTATAGTGGGGATTATAGTGGGGATTATAGTGGGGATTATAGTGGGGATTATAGTGGGGATTATAGTGGGGATTATAGTGGGGATTATTGGGATTCAATGGGATTACAAAAAAAAGGCTGCTTCCAATAGCTATAAGTTACTTCTTAACCCTATCTAACTACTGAGATAGTCACCTGAAATCCTAGTTGAGCTAGCTCTTCTTGCAGTGCTCCGAATCTTTTTGACAAAAACCTCTCTCTCTCTCTCTCTTTGCAAAGTTCAGCCGCACAGTTATGGCCATTTATATCATTTATATCTGGTTCTATATGTCTATGGGATTTTACATAAACCATTCATTCATTTATGGGTTTATTTCAGTACTTACAACTGGTATAACTTGAGCCATAACTGTAAGTCATGGGGGTACCCCAAAATCATCCGAAATGGGTTACTATCAATGGGAAAAGCCAATGATTTGCACGTACCCATATCTCAGAAAAAACGCACTTTAATATAGTTTTCGGAAACTGTTGCTTGACCACCTTAGAACATGACCTTTTTTTGCGGACTCCATGACCTTGGTGGTGAAGTTTCCACGTGAAAAATCCCCATGAGTATAAGCATACCATTTTGTTGATGCTTAAATGTTCATGGTTTATTGATAGGATACTCATGGGATTTTAATGGCTATTAAAAACATGTCATAATTATACTAAACAAGGTGTTGATAGTAAAACAAAGTAACGTGATTTAGTGTAATTTATATGAATTTATCATATGTTTGTCGATAACCTAGAAATTTAACCATTAAATTATGTTTGCCGACTATAAATTATGCCATTTGTTGATGATCCCAGAACATATTGCACGTTATAAAAACACGTTATTTTTTGATGGCTCTCCCAGAAATCCAGGGTGAAACCCTAAAGGCAGTTTCCACGCACCTGCCATCGAGGTGATCATCTCTCATGTGCGTATCATGTAGGCACCGCACCGAGCGTGTCCCAAGTGGGGAATTGGGTAAAACTGTTTATCAACATGTATACATAATATTATATATATATATATTATGTGATTTGTATATGTTTGTAATATATATATATGATATATATATATATAATTTTTGATATGATATATATATACACTATATATATATATATATTTTGGGGTATATATATATATATATATTATGTATAGTCATGCTCAAATAGATGGAACAGCGAATCAACCCCTACTAATTTGATGACAGTTTCTTTCTTTAGCATCTGGGGATGAGATGGGGTGACTTCACCTCGATTTCCCGATGAAGAAGTGAGGGTAACTATTCCAAGATTGCCTTATTTCGCTTTGGTGAGTTATTATGATTTATCCGAATTTATCCAGACATCATGGGATTTGAAATGCCTTTTGGATTCAGAGTTGAGAATCAGAAATGGCTCCAACGTGGGGCCGTGGGGTTGAAAATGGGTCCATCGGGGATCCCAAGTTGTATCCCCATGTGGGGACCGCGCCGGAGATTTTTTTGTGTTGGATTGTGTTGATGTAGCAATTTGCCTGGGGGTTGATGATCAAATTCAGAAATTGGGATAAGTTGGGCTTTGTAAATCTTAATCAGTACCATGCCCTAATGGTCATGCGATTACTGTATCATATTGTTGAGTATACTATGCGGCGATGTGTTTTTCATCTTAATTGGCTTCAATACACAAGGGAGGGAGACCAGGGTGTATGTGTGTAAGGGACGGACCAGCATACGGACCGGGAACATGCGCGAATTATTGGTTTTTACATGTTTTTACAGCTTGTGTTTAGCCACTTTTGAGAGAAGAAATAGGACCTACGTGGGTATGTCTAAAAAAGGGTGAAGAATTCGACCAGGAATATGAGTAAACAGTATCATTTTTGAATTATTCAATTGTTTACTTATATTTTGGAGGTATTCTTTGGGTACCATTAATGGACTCTCTTCATTTATCCCGATTGGACATAGGTGAGAAACATGGGTTCAATATGTATATATATATAGATTATATATGGTTAAGATTACCCAAACATGGTTGATTATAAGGGTAATGCCCCTTTGGTGGGAAAATAATCTATGAATGTAAAACAACAATAAACCATCTCCCTAATCTATGACTGTTTTTCCCACATCAATTTCATCAAAATCTGGTTGGTGGTTTGGAACATTTTCTTTTTTTCCATAGATTGGGAATAATCATCCCAACTGACTAATATTTTGCAGAGGGGTTCAAACCACCAACCAGCATATTTTATTTTGAAACTGAGCCATACTAGTGAAGATGTAATATAGGTCTGAGCCATACCAAGCAGAAATCATATTTTGGGGCTAAGGGGTACCCTATGTACCCTATGTACCCTACGTACCGAGCGTTGCATGTCCCTGAAGGCGCGCCCGGGTCGACCCTCGACGCAAAACCGCGCCGTACGTACGGAGCCAGTTTCACACTGAGTCGCTGAGTAGAAGGAACAAATCACAATGACTTACATCTTGATTATGTTATCATATATATATATATATATGTATGTATAAATATATATTCCAGGCATATACATATGTCTATCTATGTATATATTCATCATGCATATTTATTAATATGTATATATACATATATACATATATACATATACATATATATATATATATATGTATAATATATATTCCAGGCATATTTATCAATATATATATATATGATCATATATATATATTATATTAATTATGCATATTAATTATGCATATTAATACATATATATATATATATATTCATATTTAAATATATATATATATATATTCAGAAGTATGACGACAAATCAATTGTCAATCCAATTCATATATTGTTTCTCTTGAACAATAATCTGTAGCCATACTCTTTGATCACATCGCCGCAATGGGATTCAACGTGGCACTTTTTCGAATGGGAACATTGCTGCTTGGTAAATCCACTACAATGTGGGGACCCCCGGTTACAAGTTGGTTGATACACCCCATGACTACTGTAGTTATAGGTATCATAAACCACAGTTATTCAAGTTATGTTCACCAACTTAGCTATCATAAATCAGCTATAAATCAAATGAAATCCCCATTTTCCCATGGTTTTCCTATGGTTTTCCACATATATCATTTGGGGGCCGCCTTGTAAGGTTTTAGGGGAACTCATCGACTCATGGGGACGAGTCACCCCATAGAAATAGATTGTTATCCCATGGAAATAACCAGTTATGACTAGCCATGGCCATAACTGTGAATGATTAATGATCATGTTATAATTCATGTTATTAATGGTTCATAGATTGATGATTAATGACTATGTAAGCCTGAATTTCTGAATGGAACTATCAATGGATTGGTTTTCTTGGGAAAATCTTAAGCGGAAACCATGGTTTTTACCATCAAATTGATCGGGGGTTCCGGTTAAAATTTTCCCATCATCCAATTCTATGAAACTACGATTTAAATCAATCTGGATGTGGTCATGTGTGTGTACAACTGACAGAAGTTGGCATTATGTTGTCACTTTTTTGCATCAGGACCAGAAGCAGATTATAAAACAACTAATTTGATGAGAAATGTTAGTCTTCGGAAATCAAACATTGCTTAGATGTGCTTATATCCCAGTGCCAAGTACATTCCATTAGGTCGCCATGTGAATATTATGCTGATTGGTGGTTTGGAACTTTTTTATATTTTTCCGTCTATTGGGAATGTCATCATCCCATCTGACGAACTCCATCATTTTTCAGTGGGGTAGGCTCAACCACCAACCAGTAGATATATCTATAGATGGTAGATATATCTACTGTATACTTATTCTTATATCATTGGTTTAAGGGAAAATCTTAACCGGAAACCATTGATTTTCCCATGAAATATGATGATGCCATTATTTCCATGCAACAATTTCTCTTGGCCATATCAGCTTGTTGATCTCAAAGGTACGCCTCAGAACATGTTCCTACGCTGTGGCTCTGCCGTTCGATAAGCTGGTGCTGCTAACTAGCCTGACTATATGGTCTATGGTCGATAAAGCTTCAGGTGTACCCTCTGGTTATGTCAAAATAGCTATTGAAAATGGCCATTGAAATAGTGGATTTTCCCATGAAAAATGGTGATTTTCCATAGTTATGTTAAATTACCAGAGGGTATGTGTACGAAATGAGAAATCAACACATGATTTGTTCATCCGAGCATCCAGAAAACCAACGTGCGAAAAGCGTCACGTTGCTTAGTCGAAGGTTTGCTCGTGCAAGCCTGATCAGAAGCTCTAGTTCTTTCGGTTTAACGCACGTGAGCAGCTTTCAAAAAGGGTTGACCTTGGTGGAGTAGGTGAGTGGCCCCGTGGTGCTGGGTACAAGTCACCAATTATTGTATATAATACATATACCCTCCAGTAAATTAACATAGACCCTGCCAGATAGTGCCAGATTAATGGTGATTTAATGGTGATTTAATGGTGATTTAATGGTGATTAACCCTCTGGTAATGGAATTAATGTCTGTTTGGTGGTTTGGAACATTTTTTATTTTTCCATATATTGGGAAAAGTAACCCCAACTGACTTTCATATTTTTCAGAGGGGTTGAAACCACCAAACAGTATAGGTTTTTTAGAAACTGAGCCATACTAGTGAAGATGTAATATAGGTCTTATGCCAGATTATAATTCCTTGTGCAATGTAATTATAGGTTATACCAACGATAGGTTATGCCAATGTTATATTGGACATAGCATATCATCTGTTTCTGAAAGTTTTCTAGAGGTGGAACCCAGTTGGTGATCTACAATTCCACTTCCAGGAAATCCAAAGTCTCAAGAGTGTTCCGGTCAATAACTGGTTGGTGGTTTCAAACATGTTTATATTTTCCATATATTGGGAATAGCAACCCCAACTGACTATCATATTTTTCAGAGGGGTTGAAACCACCAACCATATAAACATTGCAGAGGATACTTCCCATGTTCAATCAATATTTTGCATGAAACAGCGAAGTGGAATCAAAAACGATTCAGCAAGATCAGATCGCAAAGGATATGTCCGCTTTGGATCGCTGTTAAAAATTGGTGCTGCTGATCAGTTGAGTCAATGCAGGGTGGCTCTCCGCAAGTTTGAGAGGTTGCACACCTCTGGCAGTGTATCAGTTTCAAGGGTGGCAAGGAGCTGATCATGGTCTCATTTGCGGAACCTTCATTTTTTGCGGAAGATTCGGAAGCCATGAGATTGAAATGATTCAGAATGATTTGTACAAAGCGGGACCCCTGTTTGCGATAGCTAAGTTGGTGAACATCACTTCAATTTCACTATGGTCTATGATACCCCCAAACGATAGCTAAGTTGGTTTATAACTTCAATTTCACTATGGTTTATGATACCTATTAAACTATAAGTTATATCATGGGTTTTTGTTAACCAACATTCACATCACATCGCTGGGGACCCCACATTGTAGTGATCTCCAGAACCAAGATAGAAACATATTTCGATGAACATTGGCTGAGGCTTCTCCACTGGTCCCCAAAAAGATCTGTGGAATTAATTAAGATAGTTATATTAATGTAACTTTGGTTACAATGTGGGACCCCCAAACGATAGCTAAGTTGCCTTGTAAGTGGCTGAATTCTATGGTTTATGATACCTCTAACTATAGTTAATGGGGCTTATAAACCAACTTCTAACTGGGGGGCCCCACATTGTAATGTATATAACTATGAAAGTAACCACATTTCAGTTACTATCTATATCTTAGTGTATCTTAGCAACTAATATATTAATATGTACTAATACATTACATAGTAACCATGGTTACCAAAATTAGTATAATTTGGCTGGAATTAAGATAATCTGAAATCTGGTATAATGTATATATATATATATACGCATGTATAATAGTGCAACACCCGCTGAAACCAACCAGGGAATTGTTAATCCGGGGTCACGTGACTGGTCTGTTGAAACTTTTATGAGCCGAGGTCATTCTTGATGGTGAGGTTCCAGTTGTCGTGCTGTAGAAAAAACCTTTCCTTGATGACCGTTTTTCAGAGGTTTCTTCACTGTGGTCTTATCAATGAGACAGGTGTATTTTTCATGGTTCACATGGGTATGGGTCAATACCTATAGATACCATTTTTAGTGGGATGAACATCCATTTACCAGCTATTTTGATGTTCACCAGGGGTACAAGGTTTTGACACACTGCCACATTGGTCCAAAGTGTCAGAAACTGTGACCATGCCCTGACTTCACCCTTTTGCGGTTCGCAAATTCGTCGAGCTCGCGCTGTGCGAACTCCCCGTCTTTTCGTCTTTCACGGGCCGAGCAAAACCGGGTGAGGTCTCACGGGCTGGGGAGCGGCCGCCAACACGTCGCATTTTGTTTTTGGGGAATATGTCCAACGTTTACATGGTTTGGAACATGTTTTTTTGGTGATATGAATAGGGATATTAATGGTGATTTAATGGTGATTAAGCCTCTGGTAATGGAATATGAATGGCTGGTTGGTGGTTTGGAACATTTTTATTTTTTCCATATATTGGGAAAAATCATCCCAACTGACTCATATTTTTCAGAGGGGTAGGTATACCACCAACCAGCAAACATGTTGTAAAATGATCAGGGCGTTACTGGCACATGTGCTAATCATTTGCGATGGGACCTTTTTTTTTCGGTGCATCCAACTGGTGTCATCCAAATATTGGAGACATTCAAAGTGTGCTTTAATGCTCTATTCCAACAATTTGAGGCCCTCAAGATAGCTAAGTTGGTTTATAACTCCAATAACTATGGTTTATGGTACTTATAACTGTAGTTACTGGGGCTTATAAATCAACTTATAACTGGGGGGCCTCTATTCCAAGACAGATGATATTCCTTAAGGAAGTGGGTGGAAGCGGCCGAAGGCCGAACTTTTCCAAACGGGGGATATCCCGGGTGTGTTTTGCAATTTCTGAAACTTGGCAATACCCTCTGGTAATTTAACGTAGCTATTGAAAATGACCATTTATAGTGGATTTTCCCATTAAAAAATGTGATTTTCCATAGTTATGTTAGTTTACCAGAGGGTATCTTTGGCCATACAGCTCCCCGATCCACTAATTTTATAGCTTTGACATGGTTTGACATTGGACTCTGGTTCAAAAGTTGACGTCTCTAAGTCTAACCCATAGATTTTAGTCATTGTTTACTGTAGTAGTTAATTCCCAGGTGACCATTTTTGGGAACCCCAAGTTTGGCCCATGCCAACGCACAACTTCTCAAAGAGTTTGAGCCGCTCCAGCCGGGTGCCCGGCTGTGAGACTGCCATGGCAAACCCATGATGTTTCCAAAGTAAAATGCCCGTTTTCCCTCTGGAAATCCCCTGTAGAAATTGTGTTTTTAATGGGAAAACATGATTTATCATCTATAAATGGGGAATTGTCCATTGCCATGTTTAATTACGGTGTTTCTTGAGATGGGGGACCCAAAATAAAAACCATTGGTTTCCCCGCTCAACAGAAGTGATATTTTGGATGGGTTAACGCAGTTCACGCCCCATGTTCAGTCAACCCCAAAAATCGCGCATCGTTGGCGAAAAAAAACCCTCTGGTTATGACTAACATAGCCATGGTATAGATGGCCCATAGAAATAGGTGGTTTACCATTAAAAATTGTGATTTTCCATGGCGAACTGTGAGTCATAACCAGATGGGTTGGCCTGTTGCCCTGATGTCCCAACTGTTCCCAATGTGAAATCTCCATGACTTGGATGGTTTGAAAATTTGCCCAGTTGAACCATCTATTTGTTGTTTAAGTGTCTTCTCCAGGACAAAAAGAAGGACAAGAAGGAGAAACAGAAGGACCGCAGCAGCCCTTTGGATTGGCTGCTTTCAACAGCTGGTAAAGCTTGGTGAAGGCTAAGTTGGCCATAACTGAGCCATTCAACCTACGCCTATGGATTGATCATTTCAGGAGGTTGTACTAGGGCTATTAAGTGGATTATTACATATATTATCACTTTACAGTTATGGCCCGAAATCCCCATGAAAATAGATTGTATAATCCATTGAAACAACCAGTTGTAACTAATAAATGGCCATAAATGTATACTCATAATAGGGAGAACTATGAACCAACCAGTATGGGACAGGATAGGGCTATTGGACAATGGCTCATTGAAACCATTGTCCACAATTGGATTAGATTCAATGATTAGCCTGAGCTCATTGGGAGATGATTATCTCCCCATTTTGGTGAGATCCCCAAATCTAAACAAGATTCAACGAAGTTGTTACGATTGAAATGTAACAGGATATACGGATGCGTTTGAACATTTAATGTACATCCATGAATATGGAAACAACACAATGATAAGCTCCCTTTTTCAATCATGATAACAAAGATATACGATATACGGTACACATCTGCCATGTTTGATCAATGCTGGATATATAATGTGAACCCCCAATCAAGCTCCCTGGGTTGTTTAATTAATAGGTACCATTTTGGTAACAGATTATCATCACACATAATCCAAGGTGGTGCCCCCAAGATAGCTAAGTTGGTGAACATAACTCCAATTTAACTATGGTTTATAGGTGATATATCGAACTAGCTAATGGGGTTTATAAACCAGTTTATAACTAGGGGGGCACTGGGGGGCACCACCTTGTCACAGTTTGGGAGTACGCTCTTGATTTTAAAGTCATGGGGATTCCTGATCATGGTCAAGATTCGGCCTGGTGATAAGTTCCTAGCATTTTTGGTGGTGGATATGCCCAAGCAGACATTTTTTCCCTCTTTTTGTTGGGTGCAATCACCTTTGGGAGGGTTATTACATTGTAGTATCTCCAATTCTGGTGGGTTTCAAAAACCCGCAAAAAAGCATGATTGCAGCCCCTTTATTTTCATGGCTATATATATATGCCAACAAGGTGTGCCCCCTAGTTGTAAGTTACCCAAGTTTTTTTTTGGGGAAAACTCCATGGGTTTCCCCTCGGAACATGATCGACAAATGGTGGGTTTTTCCACATCTATGTTACTTTAACAGGAGGCTGCCCAAAAAACTATGATACCCCTGGTAAGTGGGTATGTCTGAAAATAGGGTATACCCCCAATTATAGCCATTTAGTAGGGATAGTGATCATTAACCATTGGGTGTAGGGGTACACTATTTTCAGACAAACCCAAGTAACATTACTATAGAAAATCACCGTTGTTAATAGGTAAACCATCTATTTCGATTAGGGCCATAATCCATGGCAAACTGTTAGTCAGAGGGTAAGAATTACAACCAGAGCCTGGTTCAACGAATCATCCATGTCAACGAAATGTGGCATCCAAGGACATTCCATTCTGTAATTCATGAGATTCACATAATATTCCCATATTCGTGGGATTTAGATATTTAATATATCTATGGAAATTGGTGGGATTTAGATAATATATCTATAGTTAATTGGGTATGGTTTAATATGGTTTAATATGGTTTGATATGGTTTCATAGGGATTTTCATGGTGATTGATGACATGGGATTTTACCAGCAATGGGGATATTGATGGGATTTACCCTCTGGTAATGACTAACGGTTTGCGACATTGAAAATGGCCCGTTTATAGTTGATTTACCTATTATAGATGGTGATTTTCCATAGTTGTGTTAGTTTACCAGAGGCTACATCTATCCATTTCTGGATAAATCATCATTGTAGTTGGTTAAATGTTCATTCCAGTTGATGAATCCCAGATGCTCCATGTATGGAATATTTACCTACATTTGGGCCTTTTTCGGGGTACATGTAAATGTAGGTAAATATTCCAGCACCATGGGGCCGTCTGGAAATTCATCAACTGAAATGAAGATTTTCCTGTAGATCTGTATTGGACTTGAATAGACCATATTTCTTTGAGTTGGTTAATTCTTCATTTCAGTTGATCAATTGGAATCAAAAAGGATCCTAAAATGGAGGTACGTAAACGTACCACCTTTTGGAGGCCATATTTTGTGGGGATCCCTGAAATTTGCCATCTGGCAAACGAACTAACATCACGAAAATGGAAAATCACCATGTTTTTTTGGGGTAGTCATCAATTATTTCTATGGACCATGGCTTCCAGCTCGCAAGCTGTAAACGTCACTACCAGGCCGGGTAGCCCTGAATTCCATTGGAATCCTGATTGAGTCGATGCCGCCATTCCAGGATTTATTTTCGGCCTTATTGATATGGTAAGTAGGTACCTCGGTGCCTCCAATCAATGGGTTCCTGAAGTGCTAGGTACCCCAATAGCTGGATAGTTGGTAGCCCTATATTGTCTGGTTGGTGGTTTGGAACATTTTTTATTTTCCCATATATAGGGAATAATCATCTCAACTGACTTTCATATTTTTTAGAGGGGTAGGTATACCACCAACCAGCTATAATTATATGATATTAACTGATTATATATCACCAACCAGTTGTGTATCCATGAATCATAGGAAGTCCCATCGAGTTGATGAATTTGCCAGGAGTCTCCGCCCAAAGACTCCATTCCAGGTGCGAAAAGTGTTCTTCTGAGCCCCGAGTTGACGAGTTGAGCCTTTTAAACATGTGGGACTTGGCCAACAAAAACCCATGGATTCTATTTGGAGGTTTCCATAAATGGGGGTACCCCCAAAATCATGGTTTCAAATGGAAAATCCATGACAATCCTATTAAGATGGATGATCATCATATATATATATATACACATACATTCTGGGCAAATTGTAACGACCTCACTGTTCTCCCTCACTACAATCATGGTTAGTAAGGGGAAACATCCCCAAGATAGCCGGACTTTTCAGGTTAGTAAATTACTATAATTTACCCAGATATATGGTGACTTACAGTTGATTTACGGAAGTTAAGCTGCAAAAATGGCTATTGAGAGTTGATTCATGATAGGTTTCTGTTTGTGTATAACTAATAGGGGAAATTTAACCTCAAGAAAGGAAATTTCAATCATGTGAAACGAGGACTTAACCAAATAAAATGATGATTCAACCAACAGAAATTGGGATTGATAGTTGAGTCGTGAAAAGTTGGCGGTTCTAGCAACATTTCAAGGGGGGTATGGTTGGTGTATCGACACTTGAATGGGTGAACGTAAAGCCGGCAGCCACAGGGATTTCTGTGGAGTTGAAAGGGCTTCTTGCTTGGATTTCTGGTGGATGGGTTGTTTTTCTGGTGGATGCCTCACTAAAGAATTCGCAATGTTTTTCATCCCACAAAACAGTTTGGCCTTAATAGAATACAAGTATAGGAAATTCCTGAGTTTTCTGAATGACTTGACCAAGTGCATTCAAAAACGAATACCCCAACTGCGAGTTTCTCAGAGCCAAAGTTAGAGTGACATCTTGCTTATGAAGGAGCTTATCCACCAAATACTATACAAGGGTTGGTACACTTCCTAGAATGGGGATTGTACAATGTGGAGCCCCCCAGTTATAAGTTGGTTTATTAACCCCATGAACTGTAGCTATATAGGATGTTATAGGTATCATAAACCATAGTTATGGGAGTTATAAAGCAACTTAGCTATCTAGGGGGGCCTACATTGTACAGGCATGTCCTTAAGATGGTTGCTAGTGATTCCCGCAATAGGTACTGGATGATCGAACAGGACTTGTTTGTCATTCCTTGTCACATGGCCAAGAAGAATTGGCCACCGGGCACCAAAAGTCTAGGTCCGACGGCGACACAGCCAATTCTGCTCAACGCGATCTCATCTTTGGATGTGCGCCCCACACATATATATATAATATATATATAATGACATATCCTACTATAACTGTTTAAGTGCTTTATAATTAACAAGCATATTATAATCATTTATATATAATTTATAACCTAGTAACAGATTCAATGTCCCCTTGATTTAAGTTGATGGGTTCTTAGCACACTGTAGCCGGGATGTGGAAGTAGCGTTTTATCTTAGAGAGTGTCAGCAGCAACTGATGTACGTACGCGGCAAAACTGGGAAGACAAACAGAACCAATGCGCATCTTTATGGTTCTGAGAAATCAACAGCATTTAAAATCAATTGCGACGATTTTCGTAATGTCTACATAACTGGTTGGTGGTTTGGAACATGAATTTTATTTTTCCATATATGTATATATATATATATTGGGAATAATCATCCCAACTTACGAACTCATATTTTCCAGATTGGTAGGTATACCACCAACCAGATAAAGACTTGATATTGAAAACCGACAAATCTTGATGTTTTGAAGCGACAACTCATTGATTGGTACGGTTGGTTTCCTACCATCTTAATTTAATGTTTCAATATCAACTTACATCTCAATATATGTTTTTGATGATTTTACTGTCAAACCATAAATTGTTGGTGGGAATGAAACAGACACATTAGAGAACATGATGTCGTGCTTTGCTAGTGTTTGTGACAGTTGGTGCAACAGTAGTTTTCAATAGTTTTCATATCGAAGTTGTTGTGACAGTTTGGGACGGATCTAAACCATTCAAAACCTAAGAATTGCCATTTTGGAGGAGAAACATCCAGAACTACCAGCTATTTTGGGGTTCACCAACAGTACCTAGTCAACTTTGAACCGGCTTTTGGCGACTTGGGTGTGGTAGTGATGGAACAAAAACTAGTCTCACAATGGTGAAATAGCATAAATCACCCCAATGAGTTTGGACATATTTTTGAGACGGTTTCCATGGAAACCAACATGAGAAGGGCCCAAGTGTTTTAAACCACAGCACCACATCGGAACAAAATCATGTCCAGATGACTTTACAAAACCGTAGGTTCTTTAGTTTCCTCACACTGCCATGCATGTGATACGCAATCAAAAAAAAGTGGGCTGCCTTGCCACAGATGGAAGAGTTCTTCAGGGATCACGGCTGCCCAAGTCGGGTGTGCCGCGCTTGGGGCAGTGGCATCCTTACTACAGCCGTTGTTCGGCATTATTTTTTTGGGTCTCTGCGTGGCCAGCTTTCTTCGTCTCGGAGGACAGTATTGCTTTTGCCACAGATTTCTGCAACACACCCCCTCCAAAGGTGGGGTGCATGGATTTGTTCTGCATTCTGGACACTTCCTCAGACGACTTGGGCCGACACTCCGGACGAAGATGCGACATAATCTGAATGTCTGAGCTCAGGGGCTCGGAAGGGGCCCCTCCAGTTGTGTTTTTTGGTTCACAAACCCATCTAACTACAGTTATATCCACCACATTTCCCAGTTATTGCATGTTATTGAAGTTGGAAACCAACTTATCTATAGTTTGGGAGCCCCACATTGCCCCAGATCTTTCCTTCAAATCCCATCAACAAGAATGAATCCATCTAACAATTATGAATTATCGGACTATAATATAATTCAACCAATTACAACCCCTATGGCTACAATACATAGATGAATTTGATGAAGCCATCAATATCCATCAATATCCAAAGTTTTTACTATAGTTGAAATTCCTACGGTGGATGGAAGAAATCCTGCATCACCTTGGATGGTTACAGGGAAAAAGTACCTATCAACTGGTGCAGGATTTCTTCCATCCACTGTATTGTTGACAGCTAAAGAATTCTTTTCAAACACACCCATATCATATCAGATCCCGCAATTCTCCTTGTGAAGTATTGCCCGATGTCATACCATGTTGAATTACCAATATACCCATTTATGCCATAGTATAAGTTGTGTATCCCACTACCAATCCAATAAAATGTCCACATGGGTCCCGGGTAAGTTTCCCATTATTGGTGATTGAATCGCAATTTTTCACCATAAAATTGAAGTTTTACCACCTCGCGGGATGATACCATCTATAATTATATTGTCATCATGATATTACGGTATGATATAATTAATCATATTCACAAAGAATCACCCCTTCGTACTGTGAGAGCCGTTATTAATCTTAAAAAAAAACAAATAAGCGGTGGGATGATGGGTTGTTGTTGTATACCATTATATAAATAGCTTCTTTCCATTTTAACCACAACAAATATTGGCTAAAATCACCAGGTTTCAACACAAATTTCCGAATGTTAGGCCAATGCTAAAATCCCAGCCAAACCACCATTAGCTGTACTCACCATTTTAAATTAATCCCATATACATCCATCAAATACCATCAAATACCCATAGAGATACCTTTGCAAAAGTATCATACAATGTGGGGCCCCCCAGTGATGTTTGTTGGTTTAGATTCGCCCCAGTAACTAGTTCGTTATAAGTACCATAAACCATAGTTATTGGAGTTATGTGCACCAACTTAGCTATTCAACGGGGGCCTCACATTGTACACCAGCAGAAATTTCCGGACGCCAGGTCCAAGCCCCGAAGCCGTGGCTCTCTTGGAAGGTAAAACGGTTGGAGTTATCCAGAGCCTCGGCAGCTATGGCATTTTTTGGCTCATAGAATTGGATGATGAGAAAATTTACAGGAAAACCCTATATTTGATGGTAAAAACCATGGTTTCCTGTAAATGTTCCCTTAAACCAATCCAGTGATTGGCGATGTTTTGAGAGGATTAGGTTTCCCCTGGATGCAACCCATGGTGCTGGAGATCATCAATCCCAACATTTGCCCAACAAAAAAAAAACAGTCTTGTAGGTAAATATATCAGCACAAAGGGAACATTTTTGGGTTCCAGTAAACGTTTACATTACGATGGAAAATCACATTTTTTTATAGGTAATTCAACTATTGACCAGAGGGTAACCAAACTGAAGTAACTTAGCTGGGTCATGGTAAATTGATAATGGTAAATCTAAATGGGTCATTTTTCAATAGCTAATGTTCCTTTACCAGAGGGCAAGTACCAGGATTTGCATCATTCTAATGATTTCTTGGAAAAAACATGTGTTTCCTGTCAGAAGTTGGACGATAAAAAAGCAGATTGGGTGGTGGTCATCCATTCAGAAGGATGTCATAATTCCATCCTAATAGTAAACACCCCAATTGCATGGTTCCAATGAGAAATTCCTTTCTAAACCATCGTAATTTCGAGGGACGTTTTAATATTAGGGGCAAGGGACTACAATGAAGTAGTGTTCAAAACCCCTGTTGGTTGATGATGGCTTCGGGGATTGTACTACCCAATGTATTGGGGATTATAATAATCCAATAGGGGAACCCTATTCACCAACCAGTATAATGGAATAACGATGCCTAATGAGAAACGGAGAAATGGGATGACAGCGGGATTTGGAACACTGCTCAATATCAATCGGTTAGTAAGGATAAGGATTCCCATTAAAGGTGTGACCATAAACCATGTACAATCTTTTGACTATGGCATATACTGTGGATGGTTGCGAAATCCTGCACCAGTTGGTAACTATTGGGATTCCTATGAATCACTGTACATAGTGGGATTGTAAGTGGGTGTTTAACAATCTACCAACTGGTTCAGGATTTTGCCACCATCCTATGTTGTTTTCAGTTCCTCAGAATTGACGTCGAGGTCTTTTGCGCCAACGAAGAAGCCGACGCCTGAGTATGTCAGTCCTGCACAACAAACCCAGATGCTCCATGTATGGAATATTTACCAACATTTGCCCAAAAACTGACCCAGTTTTGTAGGTAGATATACCAGCACCATGGAGCAACATGGAAACCTTGTGGTGATGCGTCCGTGCGAAAATAACAACGAAAGCTCCTCAGATTCCGTAGATTCTGAGATTTCTTTGGACTTTGCACTCAGTTGGAGGTTTCCATTTGATTTTCGGATGAAATAAACCATCCAGCTCAAAAAATGGAGGTACCATGAGGTACCTTTTTCACCAAAAAAAAAATATGGACACAAAAATCCAGGGATTGCCATGGGCACATCTTTGTCGTTCGACTGGAGGTATGGCTTCATCAAAATTGCCGACTGGACACGAAATCTCTACTTCAAGTCCGAGGAGCCACATCCCTTGGGACTGTTGGGACAGGTGAGTTGTTAAGTTACAGTACTTTTCAGCGAAATATGATGAGTTTATAATGGTTATCATGTTAATATGATACTATAAGGTATACGGTATACTAAGTGCCTCTAGAGTAAACGTTTACATAACGAACTGGAAAATCACAATTTTTCATGGGAAAACTCACTATTTCTATGGCCATGTTCTATGTCGCAAACTGTTAGTTTACCAATGAAATTCTATGGCAATTTTCGTAGAAAAAACATCCAGATCGGCGTATCATTCACAGAATCCATCTCCCGGTGACTCACTTGACCGAAACTGCGGGGTAAAATGAGTTTGACTTTTAGGGATAGAGGGTAATTATCATAGATGAAGATATGGTAGAGAGTAAATAGATGATAGATTATAAGATAGATATATGATATGATATGATATGATAGATTTAGGGTAAAATGATAGATTATGAATGATCAATTGATAGATTGCTAGTTTCGATTTCGACCTGGCTCCAAGATGCTCCTTAAGTTCCAAGTAATCCAAGTCTCCGGCGACAGGATTTGCACGAAAGTGTGGGAGATCTTTTTTCTTTGGAGAACAAGAAGGCATAGCCGTTACGACGTCCCAAGGAGGGCTGGATTTTTATGGATTTTTTTGGATTCTGGTGATTTGTTTTCATCGATTTCGCTGTATTTTTGGAACATTGACTGGGATTTGAGGACAAGGGTGGATTATGATTATGATGGACTATGTAGAGTCCTTTCATATCAGGAAATTGTGGAGTGCTTTGAGTTTTGGGGATTTCCAATCAACCAGACTGGACTTCTTAGTCCATGATCGGCTGATGACTGGGTCAGTTGAACCCATCATCTACCTTGCGACTGATTGTCCCCACGGATTATGGGTGTGTCTGCAATAAAACATGAACATGTTCCAGACTGAAATGACAATTTTTCAGAGGATATCACTGGGAATTCCCCCATCTTCAGATGGAAATCACCATGTTTAATAAACACATCCACTATTTCAATGGCTATTTTCAATGTCGCAAACCGTTAGTCATTACCAGAGGGTAAATCCCATCAATATCCCCATTGCTGGTAAAATCCCATGTCATCAATCACCATGAAAAACCCTATGAAACCATATCAAACCATATTAAACCATACCCAATTAACTATAAATATATTATCTAAATCCCACCAATTTCCATAGATATATTAAATATCTAAATCCCACGAATATGGGAATATCATGGTATCTTTTTCCGGTGAACCAACCTCCTCCCGCCCCGCCTGTGGGATCTCGGAATCTCGGCAGGTGAAATTTCACATTCAGAAATGGTACAGTGGAAACGTTGAGGCCGCGAATGGCTGTGCAGCCACAAATGGCTCGAATGATCTCTACAATGTGGGGCCCCCGTTTACGATAGCCAAGTTGGTGAACATCACTTCAATAACTATGGTTTATGATACCTATAACATCCTATTAACATCTATTAACTATATAGTCAATGGGATTTGTAAGCCAACTTACAACTGGCTGGCCCCACATTGTAATGCAGCTAAGACCCAGCATGATCCGTTGTCCGGATCCACAAAGGGCGTGTTTTTTCTGTTTTTGGGTCCACAAATGCCGTGCCTTTTGTGCCCTTGGGATCCCTTGGGCCCTTCTGATCAGGTTTGCCAGGCGAAAAACATCGAAGTTTGCAACTCAGTGACGCGGAAACGGCTCATCGGTTCCGGACCCGGAAGAGCATGGCGCCCGTTTTGAAAGGCGTTCTGATGGCGTCTCAAACACATTTGTTTGATTGTTTTCATGATCTATGTCCAAAATGGAAGGGTGAAGCTAAAGATAGCTAAAGATAGCTAAAGATAACTAAAGATAGCTAAAGGCTATACTGAAATCCTGCAAGAACACGGGAAACCCTACTAAAAGGTGATGTTTTTTTCGACGGGCATTCCGAAGACGGACTCCAACCAAAAAGAAACACAGTCATGTTTGACGTCTCTTCGGATGACCATCATGAAAAAAAAACATAGATATTTGTAACGAGCTCACGCGACCGAAGCCTGAATCATGGTTACAATGTGGGCCCCCCGGGTTATAAGTTGGTTTATAAACCTCATTAACATGCATTATACTTATAAGATCTTATAAGTATCACAAACCATAGTTACTGAAGTTATAAACCAACTTAACTACAGTAATCCCTTTCACCCTAATATTAACGTCCCCGCCCTCCAAATAGTAAAACCTAGGGGTAGTTTTTATTATTAGGGGGTATATGGGGGGTATTTAATATTCGGGGGAGAAGCTTCCCCCCTAATAATGAATTTAAAACCTTAATTTAAAAACTAAAATTGTCGATTTCAAAATCAATTAAGTTCATTGTGTTTAATCTAATTGAAACATTGCAAAAAAATGGTTTTCGAAGCTTTCCCCTAATTTAAAGTTAAAATCTTATTATAAAATACTAAAAAAAAACGATTTCAATATCAATTCAATTCCCTTTTATAATCTAATCAAAATATTGCCAAAAAAATGATTTCGATGCTTTCCCCTAATATTAATTTTAACACCTTAATAAAACAAACTAAAAATGTTTGATTTCAAAATCAATTAAATTCCACAATCGTATTAAAATATGGTCAATCCAGACAACCTTCGTGACATCATTCTCAGACTGACCCTTATATCTACTATCAGCAGTGACTGGAGCCAACAAGCTCAGGTGCTGCCAGTGCCAGTTGGAGGAACAGGTCCGGGAAATAGATGTTCCGTTATGAAAACCCATCGATTTGTGGTGAGAAATTCACAGGAATCTCATGGGGTTAATGTGGGGCCCTAAAATGTGATGTGAATGTTGGTTAGCAAAAAAAACATGAATACTGTTACTATAATTTATAGGTGTCATAAACCATAGTTATTGAGGTTATAAACCAACTTAGTAAATCTAATTAGGTGGCCCCACATTGTATGATATTATATAGTTGTTGTGGAGAGGTATTGCCCGCCGGTAGTTTAACATAGCTATGGAACGTGGTGAACATTTAAAATGTGTTTTATCCATAGTTATGTTAGACTACCAGAGAGTTGGTAATGTAAGATTGCAGGGAATTTCTATTTCTATGGGTTTCATGGATGAAACGTGCGAAGTTTGCAATGCCATGTCAGATTGATAGAGGCTGGGTTCTAGGTTACCCTCTGGTTATTTAACATAGCCATGGAAAATCACCATGCTATTAATAGGTAAACCATCTATAAATGGGCCATCTATACCATGGCTATGTGACAAATAACCAGAGGGTAGATACCCTCTGGTAAATAAACATAGACCCTGAAAATCACCAATTTTTAATGGAAACTAATCTTCCAAGCCCTATCTGCCAGGGTCTATGTTAATTTACCAGAGGGTAATGTTCTTAGCCATTGTAACCATGGAGATATTGCCCCAGAGATGGAACTGCTCGGGGAAAATTCCGGGGAGCTACGTCCATACAGTCCATACAGGCATTCCAGTTGTTTTTCCTCTACAGTTATGGCCATGGCTATTAGTTATAACTGGTTATTTCAATGGAATTATACTATATTTTCATGGGGTTTTGTTAGTACTTATAACTGGTATTTCGGGCCATAACTGTAGGATACTGTAGGCGTTTTTCATTTCGTGTAAAACAACGACCAATAAATCCAATAAGAAATACAACGTTCTTCTCCACTCATCCAAGTACCCCCATTGTGTTTTCCAGAACGAATACTTCGAATACATGTTACAAGGGTTTTGTTTTGAGGGTAGAAGTAGTATTGGGGGAAAACATGATAATTACGTTTGGGGTAGAATGTTCATAATTAACATAAAATACTTGAATATTTCTTAAACTCATTGATTATATACCATGATCAATTGTAGCTGCGTAAAATGACATCTGTATTCTAACATACTTTAAACATACCCCACTATCTTTTGGTGGAGCAGAGTGTACAGAACCGGCAGTACGAGGAGCACCACATATGCAGGCTATGCCAGAAAGCATGTGCAGGAATACTATCTTACAATGTGGGGCCTTCAGTTATGTGAATGTTGGTTTATAAACCCCGTGAATACTATATATATAGTTTAATATCATGAACCATAGTTATTGAAGTTGTGTTCACCACTTAGCGATTTCGTAAACGGGGGCCCCACATCGTACCCTTGTGATAATTTCACTACATGGAACATCGCCGCTTTGAAATAGGTAAAAATTACTTTACTTCGTGTGATCCCCACCATGACATTTATACATGTTCTTACTGGCACATCTTCTGGCATTCTATCTGACATATCTTGTGACATTCTATTTGGCATTCTATCTGGCAAATCTTCTGGCATTCTATCTGGCATATCTTCTGGCATTCTATCTGACATATCTTCTGGCATTCTATCTGGCATATCTTCTGGCATATATTCTGA
>Ga0126342_10003021_pt1 | contig 27269 bp, 20 predicted proteins | sample Cyp1metagenome_FD_92528 | JGI IMG/M metagenome (GOLD analysis project Ga0126342, IMG submission 92528) | Coral microbial communities from Lord Howe Island, Old Settlement Bay, Australia - Cyphastrea 1 metagenome | ecosystem: Host-associated > Invertebrates > Cnidaria > Coral ... | reverse complement strand
CGAAGTACAAGGAACGTTAACATGCCCCCCCACCCCACCCCACCCCAACCCCAAGACAAAGAGCAATACTCAAAAAAGAAGCAAAACGCACGTACGGTTTTCCAGCCGTAGGCATAAACATGGGGATATAACCAGAAAAAAATGGGATTGAACTGCCGATTTCAACGGACTCAATTAATAAGATTGGATAACTATAGCCAGGAACAAGTGGCCAAGCCAGTTCCTGGCAACTCAAATCCTGGGGAATCCTTCGGAAAGAAATCAATGTTTGATCTGGTTGGTGGTATACCTATACCCATACCTACCCCTCTGAAAACTATGAAAGTCAGTTGGGATCATGAAATTCCCAATTAATATGGGAAAATCATAAAATTCCATGGTTCCAGTCACCACCAACCAGTGATTATTAACCATCATTAACCATCATTTACCATCATTATTATAACTATGTTCCAGTCACCACCAACCAGTGATTATAGCAAATCGTGATCCTTCAGATACTGAAAAACGTCGACCCTGGCCAAAATTCACCAAATGAAACTGCCGAAGCCTTGCGAAAGCTCCAGTGACGACATGGCTGGCATGCGAAAGATGAGAGGATGTGCAGTTTTAGCACATGAAGTGCAAATGCTGCAGTTGGTAAACACCAAAGATGTGGTGTCAGTCCATGTTTTTGAGACACAAAGTCCAGCCAAATGGAGGTTTCCTGAAATAGGGGTACCCCCAAATCATTCGAAAATTAATCCACTTTAGTATGAAAACCCATGGTTTTGGGATGTTTTGGGGATCCCCAGTTTAAGAACCCCCAAATTTTAGATAACTGGGCCTTTGAAACCCAAACTTCATGTGGCATATGCCTCAACAAAAGAACTGAAACATACTGAAACTATCTCGGATCATGGCTCATATCCAACTACTGGTAGATCAGAGCCTGCAAACTATCCATGGCTCCAGTTGACACACCTTCAGCTGTGCTTCGGCGCTCTTTTTCAAAGCAATTCCTACGCGTCAACCCAGCAAGACGGGGCTGCCGCGCATGCACGAGGGTCCGTTCTGGCCGGGCATCCCACTTGCGAATGACCAGAAATCTGGGGTTACACTTGGCAATGACACATCGAAATGGGAAATCCTCCATGATTAAATTGGATTTTCATGGAGAACTTCATTTAGTTTTTTTGCCATGATTTTCTGTTGCCATCTTAAATTACCAAAAGGGTATTTGGTGCTGACCCATACCCATACCCATGTTTTGCCTCCTCGTACTCCCGCTTGCTCTTCACCATGTTTAGAAACGCTGCGTCCTGAATGACTCCGGCTCTGGGGGGTAACCAACCAAGGACCCTAGGATACATGGAATTACTCTCGTAACTCGTAACCAACAAACAATGGGAATTTTACATAATCGTTTATAATATAATACCCTGTATATAACCACCCAAAACAAAGATACAACATAATACACATGATGAAACCAACAAAAATTGGATGTAACCTCAACAAAATGTATGGACAATAGCGGGAAAAAAATCACGTACCCACATGGATCCCCAATGAACATACCTATAATATCCATTAATATCCTATAATCGAATGAAGGTTGTAATTAAAAAGTGTGACATGCATGCGATATGTACAGAAATGTGGGATATAATTCATCCAACAATCACGATAAATGGGCTGTAACTATCATCCTCAAGCGGTAGGTCTATGATTGGATTTCTCGCATTACGTAACAATAAGAATAGTGTGCATATCATCGACTGCACAACCATGCAGGGAAACACGTATCCAGTGCGAGCGAAAACTGTGGCCAATGTGGCAAGCAAAGCTGTCCTGGAGACAACTCTCTAATGATTGGAGTGTATTAGACTAGATACCAACAAATACAAGGACATTCGGACATTCTTTTCTTGCTCTCTACCACCAGCTGTTGCTTGTTCATTACAATACTGCAAGTTCACTTCAGAACTGCATATTCAAGGGCGCTTGAAGGAAAGCAAACGGCTCAAAATCAAAAACATTGGGCATCTCCAATTCCAAAGGATGTTCATAATTTTCGCACTCAAAATGACCGTGACTTTGGGTATCATGTGGTAAGCCCATCCCAGTAACCATCCATTTGAAATTAATGATACCATTTTTGGGGAAGGCATACGCAATCATTCATAAACTTCAAGTGGAGGTGGCTTTTTGTTGGGGCCAAAAAAATACATTTCCCCACATCGGTCTCTCCGACAACAAGGTACCCCAAGAAATTCATGGTTTATCACCATTATCCCCCCATTCGAAAACTCTGATGGGTGCATGAACATGGAGTAGCCCATGTCAACTTGATGGTTGATTTCGGTGGATCATCACTTTCCCAACATCTAACATGATAAGTCCTTTAAAAATGATATAAATTGGGGATATCCCACTATTTTGGTAGTACATCCCCGATATTTCTTGGGCCCATGGGACGGATGGGACACGCTTAAAAGAACGTCATGGGCCTCGCCTGAGCCAGTAGTGACCCTCCAAGCCAAGCAGCATATCTCCTGGGAAAAAGAAACACAAACAGATCTCTCGGTGTTGCTGAGAGCTGTCGCAATCCTGTTGCTGATTAATATTATGGTATATATTATATATTATATATAGTTGATATATAGTTGTATATCCACTGATTATATGGTATAGCTGCAATATGCTGTAATTATATCCAGTGGTTGGTGGTTTCAATCCCTCTGAAAAATATGAAAGTCAATTGGGATGATTATTCCCAATATATGGAAAATAATCCATTCATGTTCCAAACCACCAACCAGTCCAGGATTTTTCACCCATGTTGTTATTAGCCATCACCCACGACTGATGATTTTACGGGGCCCCCGAGCTGTTGCTTGCGCAACTTGCTGCCATGAACTTGGACCTGACAGCGGCAGGACTGCTGGCTGTACTCCTCTCATGGGATGGTTAAGATTGGTTTCACAAGCTTAACAAAAATACAGTAAAATCTGTATATTTATGGGAATCTGTATATAAATACAGTTAACCAATTTCAACCAATTTTACATTCTCATTGAAGATGAATCATGTAAAATCTCCCATCCTTCAATCAATTGACCAAAATAGCAAAATGAAAGTTGAGGATTTCCGGCACCTTAAGTTCTCTGTGATTTCCGTTGCATGGAGCTAAGCAGCCTAACAATGAACTAATAAACAAACCAGATTGAGGTACCAATGGAACCATCAATTTGCTAATGTTAAGACAATGTTTTGTCATGTTTTGTCAGGCCGTCATCTTTTTTGGAGGTGATGATTTTGATCTATACACGTTGGTCATGTTGAATCCAACCGGTGTCTATACCGTTCGACCATGAACGAGTCCTACCTATACATATTGTACCAAGAATCTGAACTGCCTGTTGCCCAGCCATGCCAAAGGAATCTGGATGGAGAGATGCTGATTCACAGCATCTCATTCTGTGATCAGAATATCAAACAATGAGGACTATCCCATGTGTTTTGGACAGTTCAGGGTCCATTGTTTAATATATATATATATACAATTATGCAAATACAAAGTTCCCTCTAAATATGTTAATATATATATATATATATATTCTCTGCCTGACTTGTAATGATTCACTAACTTGAACATAGCCACATAGCTGTTCTTAAAGACCGCCCTGCCGAATCTATTTGTTATTCTAATCATTCCAGTGGCGTTACGTATCAGTTCGCCATGGTTAAGCCATGGCCCATAGAAATAGATGCTTTACCGTTCTTAAAAATGGAGGTTTTAATGGGAAAACCATAGGAAAACCATAGGAAAATGGAGGTTTACCCTCTGGTAAACTAACATAACTATTGAAAATGGCCATAGACATAGTGGATTTACCCATTAATAGCATGGTGATTTTCCATAGTTTTTTGTAAACGTTTACCAGAGGGTATCTTTCCATGGCGAACTGGTAGTCATAACCAGAGGGTAATTCATCCAATTGACACCCGGCCTGGTAAACGTTTACAATCGTTTACAGTTTGCGAACTTGAACATGGCCATCGACATAGGGAGTTTTCCCATGAAAAATGCACGGTGGTGGATCTTTCCATCGTTTTTTGTAAACGTTTACCAGATGGTATTTTCGTGGGATTTTGGGTGGTAACCCATGAGATTCCAATATTGATGTGGATTAAGGTGCCTCCCGCGCAGTTAGGTTCGTTGGTTACCCCATTGTACAACTAGTTACCGTTATCTAGCGTATATCAATATCCCCCCTATTTTCGTCCCAACAGTTCACCAAAGACATCACCTGGAAACCTTCCTTTAACCATCAGAAATCAGCGATAACTCCCATAACCTCCCTATGTTTTCTTGGTGAAAAATCACTATTTTTCCTCCCGCCTCGATGTCCTGGGGTCGACGGCCAGTCGCAAACTCGGCCTGGCGTCTGGCGACTCTTTTTGGATGGCGACTTCTGATGGAATTATGTTGAGGAATTTATATACTACGGTATTAATATAATATGGTTAATAATGGTTATGATGATGGTTTTCATGATGGTCAATAATAATCTGGTTGGTGGTTTCTACCTACACCTCTGACAAATGATGGAGTTCGTCAGTTGGGATTAGGATTCCCAACTGAATGGGAAAATACGTATAATTTTCTGGTATCAATGTATCATGATTCAGGAATTTACATCTAATATTAGTTTTCACTATAAGGACTTACAGGGAATGAATTTATAATCATTATTTACATCAGCAGCCATCTAATAAGCCTGAAAAATCTAATGTCGTGGCTTACATCCAATCATCTACATCTAATATTAGTTGTAAGGAAATTACAGGGAAATCATCATCATTGTTGTGATGAATAATCTTTACCCTCTGGTTATTAAACATAGCCATGGGAAATGGCTCATTTATAGATGGTTTAGCTATTAAAAATTGTGATTTCCCATGGCTATGTTAAATAACCAAAGGGTAATTTATGGTAAGTTCATGAACATTATCATTATCAGGTGACCCCATGTGACCCCCCATGATGATGACTGAGGAATTGAGGAATCTCCGACTTCGGAAGATTTACCGCGGGAATTGTAGGATTTCCATAGCGAATTTAACAAGCATCCAATCACTGGTTTTGTTTAAGGAATCATCTCACCTGGTGGTGTCAACACAACCAAAAAACTTGTCATTGAGGATGATCACACACAGAACGTTGCAGCTTTCGCCTTGACTTTGCCAGTTTTAGATCATGTTTTATTGTCATGGTTTCACAGCACGTTGTTTTTCTGTGTGTTGCCTCAATAAAAGCGACGTCGTCAGCATGTAATGACTCAGTTGCTGGTTGCAGTTTTGAGATCCAAGGAATCACACCATATTGTTTTTCGGCAGCTTCTACCAAACAAAAATGAAACACATAATAATAACAACAACATTGTCAGCTACTAGTACAAGCGAATCCATGTCAGTTTATGCTTATATGAATGTTATAATATGTATAATTATGTGTATTTATATGATTATATATATAATTATATATATATATATATATATACAATCACTTGTGTTTTGTCTACCAACGCAAGATGAATTATTGTTGAACCATCACCTTGAGCAAACAGCCAGAGATAGGTAGCCTGCGGCTGCGCCTTCTGCAAACGCTCGTCCACTTTTCGTTGGACATCTAGCTGCAGCCGCTCCTGAAGTGGATGAAGAAACCCATCATATACAGATGTTTATGATAAAAACATGGAGATTCTTTATGATTCCCATTTCATATCTAAACGGACATGTGTATCTTCACATTTTCTCTGAAGTCATCTTTGGAGATTTGATGATTTTTCATGGGGATTCACCTCTGGTGGGATGTTTCGCTATCGAAGCCACGGCAGGTTCTGTTCGATGATTTACCATGATTTACCATGGTCAAAAACATGTGAGTGAACCAAAATTGGGAGATCAACTTGAGATGCGAATCCATATGACAGTAATATCTCCAAATGCCACGCGGACATTTGTGAGTGTATGTTGCCAAAGCTATGGCACACATTAGCAGAGTGTAGTTGATGCATAGTCAATTTGGATCATCCCAAATTGCGTGGAATATCAACATGGAAGCCACCATAACTGGGGAAGTCGACTCCCGGTGGATCCAAATACCAGATGGGCCGGGGATGGGAGATCCACTCTCTCAGCTATTTGGATCAGGTTGGATCCCTACGAGTTTGACATCTCCGTCACGGCGTCACGGTTCAACCTGCGCATGCTACTATGGGACTGAACTCTGTCTACAGATTTCTGCGGAAATATGTAGAAATGGGGCAATTGCACATACGAGTACTACCCAAATTTGATGCTTTTACATGTCTTTTTTACGAAGTAAAGTGAGGATAAACCCTTATTAATTGGAGGATACCACATAGATTTAAACAATCGCATATTGTTTTACCCGCCAATACATTTATTATCATTTATCCATGTCTGGAAAACCCGTGGTTTTCCTAGGACATTCACTATATATGGGGGCTTCTTAAAATGGCGTGTTTCCCAAGTCACCATGGGTATCGCCCCGGCGCCAGGCCCACCTTGAAGTGTTGGAAGGCCGTAGAGCCTCCTGACAGAACGATGTTGCTGTACAGCCTTGGCCGAAAAATCGATGGCTCCATGAGGGCAAGATCTTTATCGAACTTTTCTAAATGAAGATCGGTCAAAACGGGGGTTTTCCTATATGTTAGGATGTCTGGAACCAACTTTTTTTTTTGGTGCGAAAACTAGGGAGATGAAAGGGATTGAAAGGGAACTTGTCTAACATGCTTGGTATGTGTTAAAACCGAACCATTCAAGGTGGGAAGCCTCTTTTTCTGAGCAGACCAAACCAATGGATTTAGTGTTTGCAGCTTGGGCAGTAGGAATCTAGTTCCAAAACAAATGAGACAGTATGGTTGACTCACCCAGATAAGTTTCGAGACCATCATGTTTGGACCCCAAAGGATTAGTTGTCACTAAACAAAAAAATAATGTTTGGTTTTAAACCCAGGATTGTACCATCCCAATATCACGGATTTTGTGAGTCTACAGCCCATCAAAAACATTATGTTTCAATTATACGGTTCATGGTCTGGTGATGTCTGGTGGCTATGTCTCTCCCTCCAAAGCACTTGTGCTGGAATAAAGGAAGTATTTCAGAGCTGTCAGTTGATGTTTAAATCTCACACAAATGCAGCAAAGCATGCATCCATGATGCGACTTGTCACATTTTGTTTGTACATAAATTACGCCAATCCTTATCCTCCCAAGAGTTTGTAGGACACCCCTAAACAATCAGCATGCAACTGTTCCGTCCCCCTAGGAGGTTGATAAGAAAACACGCCTCACCTCAGTTCCAGGCTTTCTTCGATAATCGATGGGGCATTGTGAAATGCAATTGTCCACCACCTGGCAATCTGCATCCTTTTCATGTGTGTTGGTTAAATCATGATAAATCCCCTGATTTTCTTGGCTTCTGGAAGTCAGACATGGTGTGATTTAGCTAGGTGACTTAGCTGCAAAACCTGGATTTCAGCAAAACCATGGCTGCCGAGGGGAGACTCAACACCAGAGTGCCCATAAAATCAAGATGCCGCACATACCGCACGGCTTGGTTTGAGGTAGACATACAGGAAACCATTGTTACCATTATCAAAAAATGATAACCATACAGGAAATAGTGTCCATAACCGTAGATAACCATTGTCCTCTTGGTTTATCATTGAACATTAGGGGATTTCTTGAAAAATACCCTTGATCCCAGGAGCATTCTCCGCTCGGTGTACCCTGCTGATCTCCACCTCTGGTAATGGTGTGGTCATGCTTTCCACGAAGATCTCTGGGTGGAAGAAGATCTGAGGGGGCTGCGGCGCGCTGCGGTTCAACCAAGGTTTCAAGGGCAACAATGCTGCCATTAAAAATTATAGGCCATGAAAGCCCTAGCCCTAGCCTATATTCACAATAAACCATGCCCCTCAATAAAGCCAAACATTCTGGGTTCAGTTTGAATGGTGCCTTGGAAACAAACGCCGTTTGGCAGCTGCTTCCCAAAAAAATCCACTGACAAGTTGACCCGTCCTGCTCCAACATCAGAACATGATCCAAGTTGAAATCCAGTTATGGAATGTTATGGATACCTTTCAAATCCCAAGTCATGGGATCCCCCATGAACGTGAGACGTGTCGACTCCGGTTGGCTTGTGGAAAATCCCAACTGGTTTGGCCACGGCTTGTTCTGAAAACGCCATGGTGTTTTTCATAGTCGACTACCCCAAAAAATCCACGGAAAATTTCATGTGCTTAATCACTTAATCATCATTTTCCCTAGCCAAAATAGGGGGTTCTGCAGATGTATAGCTGTATGTATATATATATATAATATTACATGCATAATGCCCTCTGGTAAACTAACATAGCTATTGAAAATGGCAATTTATAGTGGATTTACCCATTAAAAATTGTGATTTCCCATAGTTACGTTAGTTTACCAGAGGGTACATGCATAATACATCTGTATATGACTGTATGACTGCACCATTTTCAGGTCCACAGTCCACGTTGCCTTTTTTGTTGCCCATCCGCCTCTGGAGCAAGGAACCGTTCGTAGCCGATCTGCACGGTCCATTCCTGGAGATGGGACCCCCCGAAAGAGTGGTGTCAAAAACCAACAAATCGTGTAATGGATGAAGCAATGTCATGAGAATATGATAGAATATGGATAAATGGAATAATGTTGGATGGACAATTGTAAAGCGCTTGCAATAGCTGCAATTATTTTTCACAATCTGATTTTTCAGCCCCTATTGATTCTAAATTAGGCCTGATTGATTTTAAATTACAGACGTCAATCTTGGTCCAGAGCATCTGCAATAGTTGTGCTGCATTCGCAATAGCTGCAAATATGCTGCAAATAATCTTCAGAAAATTCCCAAATTATCAGATTTTCCAATACTAAAAGAGCCTATCAGAATAGAGAGGATTTGTCAAAACCTTACAGAACCCTTGGGGAAGAGTTGGGATTTTCGATTTACTATTGCAAAGCAGACCCCCCACCTAAAAAAAAATGGGGGGGGGGCCTTTACTATTGTCGATGTAACATTATGGAATGAACAGTCAATAATGAGAATATGACATTTCAATCAATATGGAATAAACAGCAGCAACGTGTCATTAATGTAATGGCGGAAAGAAATTTGGATGGTTTCAGTGTAGAGAAAACAATGGAAATCAATCAGGCACGAGGTGAAGTGGCCCCGAATTCGACCCACTGAGCAGGGGCACTATCTAATACTCCTTTAGTTGTATTCCACTGTGCAGTGATGGCTAAGATCGGGGAACCACAACGCGTGGTTTTGAGCCATATCAACCGTGTATGGGGGTATTGTTGGCGCATTGAAATAGCAAAACGTTCCGTATAGGAATGAACTGCAGATTGGGCGGAGCTCTTCTGTGTAAATATTGTGAATGAAATAGTGCGCCGGCCCTAGAAATCTCTGGAAGTTTAAGCAGTGCACGAACACACGAGCATCGTGACATGTCAGGCCTGGGAAAACACCGTGGTTTCCGCTTAAGATTTTCTCCTATAGATCGAATTTAAATCATTCCAATATATCCCAATAAATCTCTAAAGAATCATGTGGTTGGAAAACTCTTAATAGGGATAGTTCCTTGGCTCCCCATTGAAAAGTTGGAGAGCTCCCCTGCCTGCTTGGTCTTGGGATTGATGTCCGAGATGCTCTTGAACTTTCTGGGATCCTGGCCATGGCTCCCAGCAATAGATTCAGCTGACCTCAAAGGTGCGGCTTGAATCAATCTACATAATGGTGTCTAATGTCATGTGGAAAATGATTGAATCCAAAGCTTCACAGAACAACTATCAGAAAAATTGACAGTTGGTGAAAGTTGCTATGCTGTGCTTTACGTGTTTTTACCACACTTCTTCATCAACAGTGCCCTTGGGTCCAGATCCATCCAGCCTGATCGTATTTCTGATACTCTTCCACCTGAGAGCCAAGGTTCCTGGTACCACTAGACAGAATGGGTGTCTGAAAACTAGAGAAAAGACAATCAAGAGTGAAAATCAAACAATAGTTCATCTAGCCTGTTTTCAGGAATTCCAGGAGCTGATTACAATGTCACTGGAGTCAAAACAGAGGCGTGACTCAGAGGTTCAAGGGGAACGATGGCAACTCTCCCGGACCAGGATCCGAAAAAATGTCAGTCCACTGACTGCGTTTGGGTCTTCCAATCACAAAGTCATCTTGCATGGAATCAATCACACACGACCCATGTATGCTGAGAGTATGTGTACCATCTGGTTATTTAACATAGCCATGGAAAATCCCTTATAAATTGAGGTTTTAATGGGAAAATCATCTATTTCTATGGGCCATCTATACCATGGCTATGTTAAATAACCAGAGGGTATATTATTGTGTATTTGGCAACAATTTGTACAAAAGAAATACGCCAACTTTGGAGGGACACATACCATACATGGAGCATGTTCCGTACAACGTCCACATATGATATTAAATTGATATGGGATATCTGGAGATGGGAGGTACTCCCAATTCCCAAAGATGATTGTTTTTTCCGACTTAAATGGCAACTTTACCCTATTTTTTTGTGGCTATGACTGGCATCCCTGGTGCAAGTCTAGGTCTCTCACCACGTCGCGACATAGATAGGCATGTTTCTCCTTGCTGTGGAGATCACTCAGAGATTCAGACCCCCCAAAACCCCAAATCAGCCAGGATAGCCACCGGTAAATTGAGCCGGGAAACTTATCCAACTGGTGATTTTCCAGCTGACCATATTTCATGACACCGGAGGGTATCCTATTTGTGAGATATAAAGGAAACCTAATACCCCATCAAAGCCAGTGAAATCCCAGGGATATCCCCATGAAAGCACTAAAAATTGGCCAAGTGATTTCGACAAATGGAAACCCCCTTTGTTGAAACCCCCCAGCGGGGGAACTGGTGATTTAGCTTCCAGGGGGATGATCATATGTAGTGTTACAGGGCTGTAGGGGTGCTAAAAAGCGGTTGGGTTTCTCCAATCACAAAACTATGATACGACTGGGCGTTCTCACTCGAAGTAGATCTAGGGTCCTCTATCAGGATCCTGATAGCAATCAAAAAGCATCCGTATTTATTGTATTTTATTGGATTGCTGCTGATGTTCTCATTACTTTGGTGCTCACTTCGCACATTGTTTGTCGGATATGGGTCAAAAACATCACCTAAAAACTAAGAGTGGATTGGGTTTCAGACAAAAAAGGATCAAAACATCTGCGGGTGAAATAGTAACCCCCAAAACACATAGAAAAGTACAATTCGCCATTATTCCACTTGGATTTACCCTATACCACTAGGGTAAAGTAACATAGACGTGGAAAACAACCAGGATTTCCCCTTCGGAACATCATCTACATTCATGGTGGGTTTTCCACATCTGTCGGGGGCTATGACCAGTGGCCCCAGCCGTCCTTGATGAGTCTAGCCGTCTCCATGCGCTGCTCGGCCGGAACCTCCCTGAGATATTTTTGGGGCGTCGTGGGAAACCACTGCTGACTCAACCAGCAACGAACGGCTCTACCATGAACACTTGGGGTTTGTAATGGTTTGTGAAGCATCCGGAAACGAGGATATGTGGCTAATATTACGGCCAGGCGCTGTATGTTGCCCGGAAGGTTCAAATGGCGTTTAAACATTATCCTTCAACATGCTCAAACACCTGCGCAAGGCCAGTGTTTTGAGATTTCCCAGACGACAACCCCTAAACCCTAAAACCCTAAACCATCCTAAACACTAAAACCCTAAACCCCAAAACCCTAAAACCCTAAACCCTGAAACCTAAGCCCTGAAAACTTTGAATCCTAAACCAGAAAACACTGCGTATACGCAGTATTTTCTGCAATCTTTCCTGTCATGTTCGATAACATGGCATGCTCAATGTTGCAGTCCGGGCAAACCACGGGGTCTGTGCGTAATATTAGCTAATATATTATACCAAATGCCTACCATCAATGAGCACCTAATTCATGAAGAGATCTCATATGTGATCTTGAGATATCTTGATTGAATATGGTATGGGTTACTGGGTTACTGTACAATAATATATGCAAACGCAATGCTGCGGACGCAAAACAAAAAAAAAACATGAAGGGGAACCTCAAGAAATCCGAAAGATATCCCAAAAATAACACAATGAGATTTAATAATACAGAGTATAATCCCATGACAAACACATACAGTATATATATACATAATATTATATATATTGTATCATTATTGCATTTATATATATATATATATCATTATATCATGAGTTGTCCCAAAATTCTTTACCCCAAGATCCAGAGTTCGTCCAAAAAAAACCCTCGAAATCTCCACCTTGACTCAGGTCAATATCGGCCGACTGGGGAACCAAACTCTCCACGATCACAAATCCTTGCAGGTGATCGACTCGAGAAAAACAAGAAAAAATGGATTGGTTTAAGGGAACATCTTAAGCGGAAACCTCAAATATAGGGGTTTCCGGTTAAAATTGTCCCGTCATCCAATTCCTTGAAACAAGAAAAACATGGCAGGTCATCTTTCAGCAACATACCATCGAAAATTTCGCCCAAAGTTGCATGCAAATCGTTGAAGTTAAGTAGAAACCTGGTGGCAAGGTTTTGTTCGGTGATAAATGGTGAGTGACCCGCGACACTTAAAACTGTCCAAAAGCCTTGACCAGTCTTGGCACAGCTACATACTGTGAGATAGGTAGGTTGATTCATAAGCCAGGTGACTTAGGTATGAACTATGAGTGCAAAAAACTATGCAATTTGCTAGCTAGGTTCGCGAATGCTCTCAGGTTGTAATCTTAGAGCCTTACATTACATGGTTTCACCATGTTTCCCTCGGCATCACTACATCTGCGCATTTACAATGCCTGACAAATGCACCAAATCCCTAATCCCTTTCCGACAGGAACACCTTGTTTTGACAGCAGAAATTTGCGGTGTCCTGCAGATTCTGTAGATTGTGTTCCTATCAGAGCAAGTGATTCATCTCCAACTATTGGGGGTTGGCTGATGCCACCAAGGGATACCAAGGGACATGTCATGGACGAACTGCGTCACGTGCTTCCCAGCCATTTGCAACTCCTGTAGTGACAGGCCATGAAACGTGTTCATTTGCCCAGGAAAGGGGCCACCTAGATCAGTACCCTTGTTGGTTTATAACTAGGTTCACTAGGGTTTATGGTGGAGGTATCTAATAGTTTCATGGGGTTATAAGTAGTAAAAAAACAACTTACAACTGGGGGGTCGCCAGCCAGGTCAGTTTTCCAAGGGCTCTTCCAAAAGTTCAGTTCTGAATTGTCCACCGAGTCAGTTGATGTTAGTTGGGATCATCATCCCAGGTGGGATTTCGAAGATTTTTGTTTACTAACCTCTTCAAATCCACTCAAATCCAATCTTTCATATGTCAAGTTGTTTTCATACCTAAATGATCCCAATGATTTCAACCACCAATCACTTCAGACCTCCCCACGTTGACCCACAACGGGCACCACCGCAGCACCGTTTTTGACCATTCCGAAACGCCTGGCACGGTTGGATCACTCCACTGGAATCCGTCGCCCCAGGGGGCTGCTGCAGGCAGCAACCGGCAAAGTTGCAGAACTCACCAGCTCGAGATCACAGAAATCTGGGTTTTGTTTAGAAGAATTCACCAACCTGAAATAAATAAATACATAAATAAATAAATTAAAAAATAAATAAATAAATAAATAAATAAGGCTTCCCATCTTCCTTAGCTGAAATAAGGCTATTTGGGGATGGCCCACAGAAATGGCTCATGAAATCGGAATAAATGAGACAAAATGGATAGAAATGGCTGATGAAAAATGTTTTTTTGTTGGGGGAATATTTCGGACATGTTCATCTGGGAAGTTTTTAAGATTAGTTTTAAGGCCCAACACACATCTGAGTTTGTTTGGTAAGACGATTTTTGGGCCGGAAAATTCTCCAATTGATATCAACTACCTACACAACCAGCAACAACGGAGATATTCAGCAACAATTAAATGAGACAGTAACCAGCTGGACAGTAGATCAGAGTACAAGACCACCGATCGGATATCAACAGCAGGTGAACCCCTTCCATTTTCAGACAGGCCCATTTTAGAGCTTTAAGTTTCAATGTCTGTTTGGTTAGAAACTTGTGTGCAAAAATTCGAGACTGGTGGCAACATTAAAGCCAATTTGGAACTCAGCATACTGGGCAAACACGGCGGCCTTTTTGCGATGACACTTTGCCGCTGGATACAGGCAGACAATTCCACGCAACTTTGGGCATATGCTAAACCACTTGGTACCCAGATGTTGATTAAACGCGTGCTCCTGGGTCTTGAACACCAGCTTACATTCGTGTGGCTAAAAGCTGGTCAAAATAGTAGCGGGATTCTGACTTACCCCCCTCACCTTTGCAATGGAAAATAAGCCATTTCAATCAGTAATTTTCCCAGCATGTATCGTTTTGGGCTTGCATTTTGGATTTCTGAAGGCTGTGCTGTCTTATAATGCTTAGGCCTGTTTCATTTACCCAGGCTGTGCTGTCTTATAATGCTTAGGCCTGTTTCATTTACCCAGCACACCGCTTAAGCGCGATTGAAAAAAGTTAAAAGCATCAGGGCCGGACGATGTGATGTGGACATCATCCACGGCCCCTGGACATCTGTGTCGCCAGCGGTTTTTGCGCAGCTGCCCATGATCGGCCGGGGTGCTTTTGTCACCGGCGTGCTTGAAAGTATGAAACTGCGCGGCTGGGACGGCACGGAAGTGTTTTCGCTGGATGGCCACGTCCATTTTCGCAACTGAAACCCTTCGATGCAACGCTTAGACCGTCTACAAGTGTTGCTGGTTGGTGGCTGTTCCACTCAGAAAAACGGAGGTCCAGGACACAATATGACTTTATGGATCTTTGTGGGACTAGTCGCCACGAACAATGGAGATATCAACCCATCACCAGCTGCAGTTGAGCCATCTGCCACTCGTCCTCTGTCTACCGCTATTCCCATGTGAGTTGCAGAGTAGAAACTAATCACTGTTGCTGGTTGTACCCAATTTACTCAATCTCTCAGGTTCAGCCCCTACTTGACATTTAGAATCTGTTACAGTAAATCTATAGATACATCTTGTACATCCCGTTCATGGCCAGCATTCGAGTCTGAAAAGACAAGCAAAACATTCTGATTTATGTGCTCTGCGAACTTGTATTGGACATATCATCATCCCCCAATCTGCTACAGCCTGCTTTCAATGCTTATCCACCCACCTAACTGACAGTGGTCCAGCTATCTCCCTCCCACTCGCATCTAATTCGGAACGGTGCCGCTGCGGCTAGTGATGCAACTTGGTATGGACCTGTTCCTGAAGTCGGAGCTGCTGCCGTCACAGTGGGATAAGTGCAGGGTTTCAAATGGGGCCAAACACGTCTCCAACAAATTTTCATGATTTTTCATACATTTTCATACAGATGCATACAGTCTGCTGGTCCTGATGTCAGATCAATATGGTTTGGCAACGCACGTCTTGAATAAGCTAATAATCATAAGATGTCGACTCGAGATGCTAGTGCCTGACAGTCAGGGTGAAATCCTCCTTGATGCTGCTTCAAAACAACAAAAAACGCCTTGTTTAAGCCCTTAGTCATACATCGTAAATGAGGGTTTAGTCTAGTCCATAGCTAGTCAAATGTCCATTAGCACTGAATCCCAGTAAAGCAACCATCAAACCATGTCGTTAAACAACGACATCCCCAGTCTTTGTGAGTAAACTCATCACTTTTTTTGCACCAAACAAGTCTGCCTGGAGAGCCTGGAGACAAATTCTCCCCAGTTTGTTGCACTCATTGACGTGTTGGTTGACGAATTGGATGGCAGATTCCAACCCAGTTGACCCAGACAGACTGGGTTCAATCAGTTCACTCCTCTGCTATGTTCCAGTAATTCACAGTATATAAATCCAAATTGAGTGGGTATATACCCATGATATACCCACTAAAAATTGGATTCAAAGAAATGTGAATTACCGGGACCCTGGTGATCGTTTCATGACGATGTCGGGAAATTCATGGGGATGATAACCATATGCAACCCATGGTGCTGGAATATTTACCAACATTTACCCCATAAATGACCCAGTCATGTAAAGAAATATACCGTACATGGAGCATATGGGATATGGAGTAGTTACACCATGTTACACCTATAGAAATTCCCTAAACTTTCCCATGGAACCCCCCATGGTTTTCCATCCCCGATGGTTCCCCGACCGAGTGTCTTCCAGGTCCTGCGCGATGTCCTTGGCGTCTCCCAGCAGCATGTCCGTATGATCCTGCCACGGGTGAAGTTCACCATGAGGCCATGGATTGCCAAAAACATCAAGAGATCTATGGTTTAATGTGAATATGTATGGATAGCTATGGGAATATCTATGGGAATATCTATGGGAATATCTATGGGAATATCGGAATATCTATGGGAATATCTATGGGAATATGTGGTAAATGATGGAATATGGGATCTGGTTGGTGGTGCAATAACCGTCTTGAACAATATGAGTTCGTCAATGGGAAGGATGACATCCCATATATGAAATGGAAAATAAAACATGTTTGAAACCACCAACCAGGTTTTCAATGGATTTTCAGTTTCAATGGATGCATTCATGGAATTCCAGCTGTATCTACATACCGTGCTTGATTGGTTTTGACATGAGTGGTTGTGCGAGCTATTTATTGGGGGAGATGACAAAACAATGATGTCAATTCACCAGTAAATTCACCTGTAATTTCACGAGTAAATTCACCCACTGAAGATTATGGATATTGATATGAGTCATGAGTCACATTTATTTGTGGCTGCTCATGGGAATCATTCCTATGTAAATGATTGTAAATGTAGATTTGAAAAGAAACTCTGATGCCTGGGCCCTAGGCCAAGCAATTTAAGTTAATTTCGTCCGAAAAAGAAAAACACATGAAGCCCAAACAATGACGGCAATGGTTCAAGGTCGAAAAAATGACCAACAAAAAACAGGTTCCATGAAGAGGAGAATGTACAGTAACAACCCCAATGCCATAAACCTACCATTTGGGGATGATGGTTCCCACCCATTTATAGTGGGTATGACAGGATTGTCAATTATTTGTAGACATAGGATTACCACATGACTATCCCCAAATATAGAATTAATTCAATTATTATCATTGGGATTCTAATATGACTATCCATACCCCAATCCAGTATACTATCCATTCATCAATTTTATTGTGATTTGTTGTGGGGTTTACCACATCTAAAACGCCCTCCTTGTAGAAGACAGGATTGTCGAGCGCTGCGTAGCCCACCTCAGTGGCTGTTTAATGGAAGAGATCTTACCCAAATTCGTCAAACCGGACGAGTATTTTTCAGTGAAGTATTCCCTTACCCAAACAAAACTGAATTACCCTCTGGTAAACTAACATAACTATGGAAAATCACCATGCTATTAATGGGCAAATCAACTATAAATGGCAATTTTCAATAGCAAACTGTTAGTTGACAAGAGGGTAGTTGAACAGAAACTACAGGACACCCACGTATATTTGATGGCTAGAACTTCACGGTGAATTCCCCTAAGATCTGCAACACATCACCAAAACCTGGAGTGCTGAAAAAGAACACCAGATTTCCTGCTAAAAATCAAGTTACTAATGTGGTTGTCAATCAATCAATGAGCATTCTTAAACAACAGAGATGTCAGGGCTTAAATGGTAATAACTCACCGAACAACTAACCCAACATGCAGGGCCATCATGGGAGAGTTACCCAAGCATGAGTCTTGGGACGTCGCGTCGCAGGGGTCGCCTGTTGTAATTGTAACTTATACAGCAAGATCTATAGTATATACATATTTTTGCTTATAATATTCCTCATAAAATAACAAGTACATTGTTAAATAAATATATATATATATATATATATATTATAAATCATCCCTAGTATATCCCCATGATATTCCCATCTAATATTGTTGGTTATAAAATGTTATAAACACCCATCATCCCCATGATATTCCTGAACATATTCATGATTACCCTGGGGTAACCTAACAGTCCTAACATGTCCAACATCTATGTACACGTTTACAGGAGGGTCAAATCTCTATATTTGATGGTTGAATCATGTTAAATCCCAATTTTTGATGGGTATTATTCCATCTATTTTAGTTTACCGAAGGGTGGCTCTACTCATGAGGCCGCCCCAACATGACCAAAGGCACGCCCAGGGATCGCTTCACCACGATGCACTTCTTCGCCAGCCACACGCCTAGGCGGAAGTGCACGACCCCATGGCTTCCTTCGACCCAGGGCCCGGGCCCCGCAAAATGATAGGTAAGTTGGTAAAAAACAAACAAACTAACTAATGTTTGGATTTCTGGTGGATATACCGAATTAGTTAGATGGGGTTGTGAAACCAGCTTAGAACTTGGAGCCTTCCTGTCGAAACAGCCAATGTTCAGTGGAAACTAAACTTCGAACCCTACATTTGGCAGGGTCTATGTTGCTTGGGGGGACGGTATTTTTGCACTGGGGTAGTTGAAGGGAGAATCTTTACCAGAAACCATGGTCGTATGTATTCAATTCCAAGCGTTGTTCGATTTCCTGTTCACAGAGCACAAACTAAACATAAACAACATATATCCATTATACATGTGTCTTTCTATGGTGTACATTTATATGCAGTATATGTATATATATATATATACATTGTTTTGAAGTTTGAAGCTGGCTTTTCCCTCTTAATATCAACATGTCTGGATGGTTTGAATTACAACCCTGCTTGAAATCTGCGATTGGAAACCTGAGTAAATAATTTGCCATACTCAAGTGGTTGGACATTTCTCCATTTGCACTCTATATCCGTCATCTTTTTTTGCCATATATATATTTTTTAAATATGGTTGTATAAACCCCGGATGATGGGCCGGGATTTTTCCATAGATTTATTGGATGGTGATCCTGGTTGAATCATACAAATCAAACATGTTTGGTCAAAGGTTAATGCACCATCCTTCATATTTAAATCACACGGATTGATAGGTGAACTCCCAATTTTGGGCTGATCAAATCCATCAAATCCCAATCGTTTCTTTGTGAAATCCCAATTCTGGGTGCGAAAAGTCAGCATTTTTCAGTCCCAGAGGCGGATCACAGGCATGCCGGCGATGGGACTGGCCTGCCAGGATTGGTTTAGAAGCATGGTGAGTAAACTCCCCCATTTAACGTGGATGATCTCATTGAACTACCTGATTAATGGGTACCCTCTGGTCAACTAACATAACTATTGAAAACGGCCATTAATAGTTGATTTACCCATTAAAAAAATTATGTTCAATAGTTATGTTAAATTACCAGAGGAAAAATTATCTCATTGGGTGAACTAAGCCCAGTTACTGTACTAACTAACTACATTACTACTAAGTGGGATGATCCTCCAATTCCCATCCGAACATAGCGACAACGGTCCAGTTATGGATGATCTACCAATCAAATTTCGATAGCTTTGTCAAGCAACCAGAGGATAACCATGTTTATGGGAATATGTAAAGGGCGTTATGTGTGTATATATATATATACATACTTAATTATATATATATATATATGTGTGTTATTAATGAATATACAGTATGTATTATATATATATATATATTCTATCAAATACTATCAGTAAATGTGATCTCAGATACTATCATGGGAAAGAATGGGATACGTAAAAAAAACATAATATCCCATAATGGGGATGATTCATCATTGGATTTTTATGGTACCCTCATCTTCTAGTTACTTGTTAGATAGGTAACTATATAACCCAACATTCACAAGGTAAAAGGATAAAAAACATCCTGGTTACCTATCTCAGAAGCAACCGAAAAAAATAGGGTAATAATATTCTGAATATTTATCATGGGATATAATGGGAGTGGCCTTTTGGCCACGAATAATTGTATTGGTTTGGTGGGATATCACTGACATGTGATCCCGACTGGGTGATGTCCCCTCATAAATGGGTGCTAATGGGTTACACCCTACATTGTCAACCAGTTAACCAAGTTCATGACCGATCTAAATGGTCATGAAATATGTTTTGAGATGGGGTTAAAGCATCATGAACAATCACTTGCAACAGCCATCATTAGAAACAACCATCACAAGCACTCACTCACATTCACAATCAGCAAACAAACATCGAACTATAACAACATCTAAAAAAAACTATTGCAAATATTGTTGGTGTGGATTCAGGTTTCTGCTGATAATGTGAAACCTTCCATATATCCACTTCTGACTTCTGACCAACAAAAAACAGCATGCCAGCACGATTCCTTCAATTTTGACCGTAGAATTAGCACATATATTGGGTAATTGGCATAACCCGCAATAAACATCATCCCCAATAGATAATTAGGAAACACATAATCTATCATAAGGGGTTATCCCGAAATTAACAAAAGTCTAAGTGTGATAAAACATGTAATAAGTTTTGTCCATCCTAATAGTACCAGTATATACCCAAGAATAAATAGAACACTTGGACACATGGACATATGAGGTACATGTCATCAAACTACCATCCTGCTTTCACATTCTTAGGGACCTTTTTGGCGGATTACTACACGTATCCCGAAGAACTATGAGTCTTTTCGTATGACAAAGCTAATCGTATTCATTAGTATCCCCCAACTAGAAACATGTTTGTTCTTCAAAAAAAAAACATTACTAGATACATCTATGATACATCTATGATACTCATATTAACCATACTTTGATAGATACATCTATGATATTCTAGTTATGACTTCTATACTAACGACAATTTGCTCATCCTGACCATCCCAGGCACTGGATCTTCTTCGGCCAGGGAGTTCACCTTAAGGTCGGTGGCCGCCAACGTCCGGGTAGCGCCAAGGGTGGGAAAATCCATAGCAAAGGTGGGTTACTGTGGGTTAATAATGGGTAATATATGGTTATTATATGGTTAATGATGGTTAATCATAATCTGGTTGGTGGTTGACCTACCCTTGTTTGGTACAGTAACTTACTATTCATATATGGCTAATATTAATGGTTATGATGATGGTATGATGATGCTTAATGATGGTTAATATTGATACTGGTTGGTGGTTTCAACCAACCCCTCTGAAAAATGATGGAGTGAAAGTCAGTTGGGATGATTTTTCCATTCCCAACTGTTCATGGAAAGTCATAAAACATGTTCACCACCAACCAGATTGTAATGTGGATGGTTTTCTTTCAGTATGATAACTCCATTTTTCAGTGGGGAGTTCCAAACTTGCCATGTTTGACACCGTTTCGGCGAGCCTTCATCCCCAAAATCAGACAACGGACAATCCACTAAGGTCATTGCTCACCTTACCCTCCAGTAAACTAACATAGCTATGGAAAATCACCATTTCTTGTGGATTTTCCCATGAAAAATGGTGATTTTCCATGGCTATGTGAAATTACCAGAGGGTAACTGGTAACAATTCCAGCCGCCTTTGATTTAACCCAACATGGCAATTCTTGCTGCTGATCTTGCTGGGGAAACCATCCCAATCCCAACAAACAAACCATGTTGGTGAGCTTTATCCACCAATGATATGGTGAGCTCCCGTCTTGCACTGGTTAAACTCGATTACATCATCTGCTACTGCGAATGTTTAAAAAAAACGTAAAACCTCCCAGAGTTTGCTGATCAACATCCATATTAATCAAAGTTTCAGTGGGAAAAAAAACATCGAAAAAGCTAAGAGGATTTTCCAGCTCGTCATGTTATCTTTAGCCAAATGACTGTGTCATTGGCTCCCACCACCAGAGAAACGTCCACATCTTCCCAATCGCCGGGATCGTTCAGCTCGTCCATCTCTTTCACCTCTACTAATCGCGGGTTGAAAAAAGCCACCAAGCTTGGGATTTCGTTGTGATTTGATAGGTTTCTTGTTGGTTTATAACTAGCATGACTGGGTTTTTATGGTAGTTAAAAACTATTATTCCAGATTTGTGTTTAGATGTTTTTAGATGTGATCAAGTTTATCAAGTTAAAATCCCCCAACATGGGCTTAAGACACCTGGGTAGTATGGGTTGCCACGGGGTTGACAGGTCACCTTTTTGGGTACCTTGTACTGGATGCAATCTATAAAATTCTCTATCGGTCTCTGGGCCAACAATGGTAAACCACTGCCGAACTACCAACGTGTATCGTCATCCTCCAAACTGATCAATCGGCCAGACATAAATGAAGAACTATGGCCCATGATTACGTTTTCAAATAGTTTCAATATATATATATATAAAAACACTTGAAAACGTAATCATGGGCTTGATATGATGGATTGTGAGGTATAAAGTCGTCTACGCATACTATCATACTATCGTACTATAACTCTTCTCTTCAAGCCAGAACCCAGAAGGTTTTGGATAAACCTTATCTACAACCAACCAATTGGATGATTGGATCATAAAATCACAACACAATGACCCCACACATGTCCATACATCAACTAGATAACTAGGACAATAAACCACAAATGACTATCCCTAATCATTCCATTCCCATTTCATTGTTCCTGTCTTAGTTTTTTTCACGAACTCCCCACTTAAAATCCATCATCTTAATAGTGTATTCGATCCCCAATGTTTTATCACCCAGTGATCCCTAAATCACAGATAAAATCACCAAATCACCAAAATCAATATAATGGTTGGTGGTTGACCTACCCTTGGTTGGTAATATACTATTCATATATGGCTAATATTAATGGTTATGATGATGGTATGATGATGGTTAATATTGATACTGGTTGGTGGTTTCAACCTACCCCTCTGAAAAATGATGGAGTGAAAGTCAGTTGGGATGATTTTTCCATTCCCAACTGAATGGAAAGTCATAAAACATGTTCCAAACCTCCAAATCTCCAGGGTTTTCACCATTTTCCATGCACCGCCCTCCATTCTTTCGCCCCACGCACCGCGCCTGGTCGTAGGGCACCCCGGCCTCCGCCAGCAAGACGTTGAGCTGCCCCGGCATGCGCCCGGCCACCGGGTGGATGGCGATCTTCACGTCGCAACCGTTCCTGGGCCGCGCCACCGGTGGAGCGGTTATAAACTTATAACGAGTATGTCATAATGGAATATTATGGAATGAATAATATGTTTGAAACATAATATATTATAATAATATGATATGATATTATATCATAATATAACATAACATAACATAATATAATATAATATAATATAATATAATATAATATAATATAATATATAATAATTTAATCTAATCTAATATAATATAACAGAATATAATAAAATAAAATATAATATAATATATAATAATCTAATCTAATCTAATCTAATATAATATAACATAATATAATAAAATATAATATAATGTAATATAAGAGTTATATATAATTTTATATAGTTATATATAATTTTATATAGTTATATATACTGTACACTTTTCAATTACATTAATCAAGTTGAGGTGCGTTTTGCCAGTACAAGAGTTGTGGGTGGGTGGTTTCAGCGATAGATGGTGGTTTACAAGGTTGCCATGTTCTGACAGTTATCTAGATCTGTGTAAATCACCCTCTGGTAATTTAACATAGCTATGGAAAAATACAATTTTTCATGGGTAAATCAACTACAAATGGCCATTTTCCATCATTTTCCATATGATTTACCCATTAAAAATGGCTATTTTCCATAGTTTTTTGTATGTTTACTGGAGGGTTTTTTCATGGGATCAACTGAGAAATTGGGGACTTGTGCTCAAGCCATTGGATCCCCCAATATCCACCAGACATACCCTCCGGTAACCTAAGACAACTATGGAAAATTACCACTTTTGATAGGTTTTTATTCATGGTACATGTCACAATGTGCAATTTTTCATAGCTATGTAGCTATGTTAGTTTACCATGTTTACCAGAGGCTATTTCTAGTGACGGGCTTGTCGCCGTAAACTCAGTTGGCCAATGGAACTACCATTTTCCCATCCCTATAAGAGAACCGTCCGTTTCCTTCGCAAACGTAGTTGATATAGTCAGTTTAGTTCCAATTTTTGGCCGTTTATAGCCAACAAATTCTAGCCCCATTCCCAATTTGGCGACTTTTTAGGTGGCTTAGTTGGTTATATCATATCCTATCCTATCCCAGTAGATTCCCACTATATCCCACGATATCCCCACTATACCACCGCTTTTGTTGGTTAAATCACCCCATATCCATTCCGTTCTAATCACATTTTTTCCACAGAAATATGCATTTCTAGTAAGTCCACTTAGTTGGCTTACTTGGTCAACATTCCGATTTAGTGGTCAATTTCCATTATATCCCCATTATTGATTAATCCATATTAATCCCATCCCCTCATATTGAACACCCCCCATTGTAGGGTCCAGAATACGATGTCCAATCGCGAAACCATGGTTTCTGAGGGGCTGTTCAATATGAACGGAGGAAGGGATAAAAAATCACCATACATGTATTCAATTGTATTCATGTATGTATATTATATATATATATAATATTATACATATATATATATATGTATAATATTATATATATATATATATGTATAATATTATATATATATGGCTCAAAAAACTGGTATGGATTGGATGGGTACGCGGTCTGGTATGGATGGGTACGCGGTGATCCAGACGTATGGAACGAAGGAGTTACGCAAATGATCTCAAATGAATTTCTATCTCTTCAAAAGGGTATGGATCGGGGGTATGGACCATGTGTGTGGATCGCCTCTATGTCCGGGGTATGGATCGGGACCGCACATTTTGAGCTGCAGCCCTATATACACATGGGATATAGTCGTTTATGAACGACCAATCCTTGAAATTCATGAGATGAATAACCATATAACCCCATACAATACATTGAAATACTATATACAAAACCATTGATGATTCAAATTCATGACGCTGCTTAACCATTGAAATATATCCCATGAAATACATTTCAATCATTGACATACTATAAACCTTTATGCATATTGATTGAAATTTAAAACACTGCTTAATCATCTAACCCCATGAAATATCCATGAACAAATACTATAAATATTGTTAGCAACCCCATGCAATACTATGAATATTGACTGGTTGGTGCTATACCTACCCCTCTGAAAAATATGAAAGTCAGTTGGGATGATGAAATTCCCAATATATGGAAAGTCATAAAATTCATGTTCCAGACCACCAACCAGATTATACATATATATATATACCCATTATACACCCATATAACCATTATTATGTCTGAAATACTATGAATCCCAAATGACTATTAGTATTAAATGACTATGATTGAATATTGATGTTTAATAACCAATACGATTGATGTTAGTAATCCCAATACTATTGATGTTTACCCTCTGGTAAACTAACGTAACTACGGAAAATCACCATGCAATTAATGGGTAAATCCACTATTTCTATGGCCATTTTCAAGTTCGCAAACTGTTTGTTTACCAGATGCTATATCATTTTTTTCTTAAGTCCCATTAAAACCCTTTCTGAAATCCCATTAAACCCCATTTTTTAATGGTAATAACATCAGACATCATCAAGCAATCACCATGTTTAATGGGTAAATCCACTATAAATGGTCATTTTCAAAAGCTATTGTGACATAACCAAGTGGTAATAACATCAGACATCATCAAACCCCCATCCCCAAGCGCCAGCGTCTTCGAGAGCATCTCCACCAGCTCGGCCAAGGCGTACTGCGCCTTGCTCACCGCCACGCCGTAGCCGGGCACGATGACCACCTCACGCGGTTCCAACACGGTGATATCATGGGAATATCATGGGAGATATGGGAATATATGATGGGTTATCATCTCATGAGATCAGAGATAATTCTGGATCTTGGAAATTTCATGATAATTCCACATTGGATATAAGATGATATATATATATATAACATGATTATCCAAGTTGCAGATCCGACTAATTCAAAAGATGAATATCATGAAAGATAATCCAAAATCATCTTCCCTGATCTGATCTGGCCTTCTTGGCCACAGCCAAAAGGTCAGCCACGTGTTCCTTGTTGGTCGTGGTCACCTCACCCTCAATCCTCAGCGCAAGAAAGGAGGAAAAATATGGTCTAAAAAGTCTATAGAGATCCAAAATAGTCAAAATAGTTGGTAAAAACCATGGGAATTCATAAATTCATAAATAACTAACATGAACTCAGTATTCATCCCTCAGAATTCTGGTGGTATCATGGCCTTTGCCATAGGCTGTAAGACCTGATGCCAGAGCCGAAAAAAAATCGCCACCTTGACGGGTACCTGGGGCACCTGGGTGTCTGAACCCAGCCATAACTGTGGTTCCATAGGAAAAATGATGGAAACATGTTGATGATCCAATGAATATTTCTGGGTAAATTATAATATTTCACTAACCTGAATTAAGGCCATTTGGGGATGATTTCCCTTACTGACCATAATTTACCTAGATATATAGGGAAATAGGGAAATATGATATTCATGGATGTGCAAAAACATATGATTTTCCATGTTATATAGCTACCTTATTTTTTCATAAGGGTAACAATGGATATCATATGATATGTGTGGCTATATATATTCCAATGTTTTTGTTTGGTATGTTCAATAACTATGGATATATATATCCAATGAGGGTAACAATGAAGATAGGAAACATGTTGATGATCCAATAAACATAGAGCTACCATTTGGTTATTTAACATAGCATGGAAAATCACCATTTATAGGATGTTTACCTGCATATTAAAAATTTTGTGATTTTCCATGGCTATGCTATGTTAGTCATAAGCAGAGGGTAGCTCTATGTTCATTGGATCATCAACATGTTTCCTATCTTCAGTGTTACCCTCATTGGATATATAAATATATATGGTATATATATCCATAGTTAGGTAGGTAAACATCCTATAAACCCCAGGTTCTTCCTACATTTTCCCAAGCGGCTGGTAGCTGGAGCTGCCTTTCTTCTGCTTTTTGCCCACGATGCCCAAGACCTCCAGGATGTTGCGGTTCATCGCCTGGGTCCCGTTGTTGCTCATATCATGGGATGGGAGTAAGGTTAAGCTTAAACATCTCAAAGCACCAACACAGTAGTATATATATATATATAT